>Ga0315907_10000370_pt1 | contig 65252 bp, 66 predicted proteins | sample LakEriMetagenome_3_FD_203525 | JGI IMG/M metagenome (GOLD analysis project Ga0315907, IMG submission 203525) | Freshwater fungal communities from buoy surface, Lake Erie, Ohio, United States - Buoy 12 MA123 | ecosystem: Environmental > Aquatic > Freshwater > Lake > Lake biofilm | place: USA... | reverse complement strand
TGCCCCCATTTGGGGCTGTTTTCTTCAATCGCTAGTCAGGAGCTGACCGAGAAAAATTCAATCCGATCAACAGCTTGTCGGCCGCGTTTGAAAGATTGAAAAGTTGAAGAAAATTTGTATGGCGGAGAGGGAGGGATTCGAACCCTCGGTACGGAAACCGTACGCCTGATTTCGAGTCAGGTACATTCGACCACTCTGCCACCTCTCCTGTATCGGTGTCGTTTGTCGAAGCCGTGATTCTAACAGCGCCGCAGCGCCGTTTTGATCACAATTCGATCAAGCGTGCGGTGCGGGCCAAGTGGCTGGCTTGTGAGCGGCTCTTCACGTTGAGGCGGCGGAACAAGCGCCACAAATGAACCTTGACGGTGTGCTCGCTGATCTCGAGTTCGGTGGCGATGTCGCGGTTGCTCAGGCCACGGTCCAACAAGAGCAACAATTGCTTTTGGCGTTTGGACAGTTTGGTGGGCACGATGGGCGCTGACCCGTCGTCGACTTCGTCGGTGAGGTATTCGCGCAGCACGCGGCCTATTTCTTGGGCGCCGGCGGACTTTTCAACATAGGCGTCTGCACCCACTTCACGCGTGAGTTCGGCGTAATCGCTGGCCGAGGAGGCCGAGACCACCACGATCACCGTGTCGGGCATGAGCTGGCGAATTTCACGCACAGCGGAAACGCCATTGGTATCGGGCATTTTCAAGTCCAAGCAAACCAACTCTGCGTCGCCGTGCTCAGCCAAGATTTTGGCCATGTTGCTTATGCGCTCGATTTCGACCACTTTGGCCGATGGGCGCAAGCGGCGGATCAAACCGCCGATGGCTTCGCGCATGAGAGGATGATCGTCGATGACAAAGATGCTCATTTTTTTTGCACTTAAATGTTAATTTAGTGCAAAGTGTATCACTTTGTCAGATTTATCACCTGCTAAGCTAACCCTTGTGCCACTGTTTTAGCCAAATAAGCAACAGTTTAGCACGGTCGTTCGTTCAAAAGATGTGGTTTTTGATCTGTTTAAAGGCTGGGATCAGGGCTGCGAGAAGGACCCCAAGGCGCTCAGCACCAGGGCGGTTTCGGCCTTCAAAACCAAGCGATCTTTCCAGGTTTCAAGGGCTTTTGCCCCTTGCTGCTGGAGGGATTGGACGGCTTGGGCTGCTTCTTTGGGGTGCTCAAAGGCGGTGCTTTCCAACAACAAGCCGCCTTTTGGGTCTAGGAGTTTGAAATAGAACTGGCCATCGTCGCCTCGGTACTGCTTAAAGCTACAGTTGGCAGTTTTGTCGGTTTTGCTTTTTCCGCCAGCGCTGGTGTTCAGGGGGCGCAGCCCGACGGCGTGGCGCAGCTGGGCCATGAAGGGGGTGGCGATGGCCCGGGCTTTGTCGGCGCCGCGCTTCAAGGTGGCTTCGATGGCCGAGGGGTCTTTCATCAGTTGTTCATAGACCTCCCGCATGGGCGCGATCTCTTGGTCCAAACGCTCGAACACCTGTTGTTTGGCCTCGCCCCAAGCGATACCTTGGGCATAGGCTTGGGCAAACGCGGCGGTTTCTTCGGCGCTGGCGAAGGCTTGGTATAGCTGGAAGAGGGCTGAACCCTCGGTGGACTTGGGCTCTCCGGGCGCTTTGGAGTCGGTGACGATGCCCATGATCAGTTTGCGCAATTGGGATGGCGGCGTGAAGAGCGGGATGGTGTTGTCGTAGCTCTTGCTCATCTTGCGGCCATCCAAGCCAGGCAGGGTGGCCACGTGCTCTTCAATCACGGCTTGGGGCGGTGTGAAGTGCTCGCCATACAGGTGGTTGAAGCTCGCGGCCATGTCGCGCGCCATTTCGATGTGCTGGATTTGGTCGCGGCCCACCGGCACTTGGTGGGCGTTGAACATCAAAATGTCCGCGCCCATCAGCACGGGGTACATGAAGAGGCCAGCGGTCACGCCCGCGTCGGGCTCTTCGCCTGCGGCGGTGTTTTTGTCGACCGAGGCTTTGTAGGCGTGGGCGCGGTTGAGCACGCCCTTGCCGGTCACGCAGGTCAAGAACCAGGTCAGCTCGGGGATTTCCGGCACATCGCTTTGGCGGTAAAACGTGACGTGCTCGGGGTTCAAGCCACAGGCCAGCCAGGTCGCTGCGATCTCCAGCGTGGAGCGCTGCACGCGCGCCGGGTCGCCCACTTTGATGAGGGCGTGGTAGTCGGCCAAAAAGTAAAAGCTTTCAACACCGCTCAAGCGGCTGGCGCGCACCGTGGGCCGGATGGCACCCACGTAGTTGCCCAAATGGGGCGTGCCGGAGGTGGTGATGCCAGTGAGAACGCGGGTGGTGGTCATGAACAAATCATCCCAAAAATAATTCAATTAGGGTCAGAGTAAGGCGCGCAAGGGCCAGAGCAAGGTGTCGATGCTCCAGTGTGCCCATGCCATCAATGGGCGCAGCCACAGGCCACCGACCACGCCGGTCAGCACCAAGGCCATGACGATGAAAAAGCCGTAGGGTTCCACGCGCGAGAGGGCGATGGCCATGCGCATGGGTAACAAGCCCACCAAGATGCGTCCGCCATCGAGCGGCGGCAGGGGGAACAGGTTGAAGGCGAACATCACCAGGTTGACCAACACGCCGGCTTGGGCCATCTGCACAAAAAACGCCTCGGGTTCGGTTTGGGCGTTGAGCAGCAACCAAAGCGCGGCCCAAAACAAGGCTTGAACCCAATTGCTGGCTGGGCCGGCCAGGGCCACCCACACCATGTCGCGTTTGGGGTTGCGCAAGCGCGAGAAATTCACTGGGACAGGTTTGGCGTACCCAAACAAAAACGCACCGGAAGTGGCGAAGTACAACAACAAGGGCATGGCGATCGTGCCCAGCGGGTCGATGTGGCGCAGCGGGTTGAGTGAGATGCGGCCCAAACGCTGCGCGGTGTTGTCGCCCCAATGCAAAGCGGCGTAGCCGTGTGCGGCCTCGTGCAAGGTGATGGCCAAGAGCACCGGCAGGGCGTAGACCGTGACGGTGGTGATGATGTGTGCGATGTCCATGCCGCTCACAGCCCCAAGGCCGCCAAAGGACCGCGACCGGTGCGCAGCACCTCGGGGTCGTCGCCATCGTCCATGGGCGTGAGGTCAATCACCGTGGTGGGTTCGGCATGACAAGCGCCGGCAGCGATGACGGCGGCCAAGTCGTGCTCGAAGCGCTCGCGAATGGCTTCGGCGTCGTTCATGGGCTCGGTCTCATCGGGCGCGATCAGGGTGGTGGCCAAAAGAGGCGCGCCGTGCAGTTCCAGCAAGGCTTGCAAAGTGGTGTGTTCGGGGACGCGCAAGCCAATGGTTTTGCGCGCCGGGTGGCTCAGGCGGCGGGGCACCTCTTTGCTGGCCTCCAAGATGAAGGTGTAAGCACCGGGGGTGGCCAGCTTGAGCAGGCGGAACTGGCGGTTGTCCACTCGGGCGTAGTTGGCCAGTTCGCTGAGGTCGCGGCACAAGAGCGTGAGGTGGTGTTTGTCGTCCACACCCCGGATGCGGCGCAGGCGTTCGGCCGCGGCCTTGTCGTCCAAGTGGCAAACCAGGGCGTAACTCGAGTCGGTGGGCACGGCCAAAATGCCGCCCTGTTGCAAGGCCGTCACGGCTTGCTTGAGCAAGCGCGCTTGGGGGTTGTCGGGGTGAACTTGGAAAAACTGCGCCATGCGCCTATTGTCGCCGCAAGGCCGCGGCGCACCGATCTTCAGTGGTGGATGCGGTCTTGCAAGGCTTCCCAGACCGGCGTGACTTGGCCGGGCAAGTCGGGCAGGCGACCCAAATCGGTGTGGCTTTCTTCGGGGCTGTGGAAGTCGCTGCCGCGCGAGGCCAGCAAAGCAAATTCGCGGCAAAAGTCGGTGTACTTGACCACGTCGGCGGGGCCGTGTGCGCCCGTCACCACCTCCACCCCGCGGCCCCCGTGGGCCTTGAATTCGGTGAACAGGGCGAACTCTTCGTTGGCGGTGAATTTGTAGCGCCCAGGGTGGGCGATGATGGCCATGCCGCCCGAGCGGGTGATCCAGCCCAATGCGTCGGACAAGGTGGCCCAGCGGTGGGGCACAAAACCGGGTTTGCCGTCGTTGATGTACTTGCGAAACACCTCGTTGGTGTCTTTGCACACGCCGGTCTCGACGAGGAAGCGGGCGAAGTGCGTGCGCGAAATCAACTCGGGGTTGCCGGCGTATTGCAGCGCACCCTCAAATGCGCCTTTGATGCCCACTTGCGCCAGGCCGTTGGCCATGTCGCGGGCGCGCTGTTCGCGGCCGCTGCGCGTGGCGTGCAGGCCCGCAAACAATTCGGGGCTTTCGTGGTCCATGCCCAAGCCCACGATGTGCACCGTCACATTCAAAAACGTGACCGAGATTTCGGTGCCAGTGAGGTAGGGCAGACCGACCGCACGGGCCGCGGCGATGGCACGGGCTTGGCCGCCGATTTCATCGTGGTCCGTCATGGCCCACAACTCCACGCCATTGGCTTTGGCACGCTCGGCCAAGGCCTCGGGCGTGAGCGTGCCATCGGACACGACGGAGTGGCAGTGCAAGTCGGCGTTGGTCAGCGAATTCATGGGGCCATTTTGGCACCAATCACCCGGTGTTGCGCAGGCCCGCGGCGATGCCGTTGATCGACAGGTGGATACCGCGGCGCACCTTTTCGTCGCGGTCGGCGGCGGTTTTGCCGGCCCGGAAACGGCGGATGAGTTCGACCTGCAAATGGTGCAGCGGGTCGATGTAGGGGAAGCGGTGGCGCATGGAGCGCTGCAAGGCCGCGTTGTCCACCAAGCGTTGCTTCTCGCCGGTGATGATCGACAAGGCCTTGGCCGTGAGGTGCCACTCGGCTTCGATGGCGCCAAAAATGCGCTGGCGCAGGCGTTTGTCGGACACCAACTCGCTGTAGCGCGAGGCCAAAGCGAGATCGCTCTTGGCCATGACCATGTCCATGTTGGAGAGCAAGGTGCTGAAAAACGGCCACTGCTTGAACATGTTTTGCAGCAAGGCTTTTTGTCCGGCCACACCACCGGCGCCGTTGGCGTGCAAAAACGCTTGCACCGCCGAACCAAAGCCATACCAGCCCGGCAGGGTCAGGCGGCATTGGCCCCAGCTGAAGCCCCAGGGAATGGCGCGCAGGTCTTCAATGCGTTGGGTGGCCTTGCGCGATGCGGGACGCGAGCCGATGTTGAGTTCGGCGATTTCGCGGATGGGCGTGGCGGCAAAGAAATAGTCGGTGAAGCCCGGGGTCTCATAAACCAAGGCGCGGTAGGCGTCCATGCTCAAACGCGAGAGCTTGGCCGCGGCGTTCAAAAACGCGGGCGTGGCTTTGCCTGTGGGCTGAAGCAAAGTGGCTTCCAAGGTCGCGGCCACCAAGGTCTCGAGGTTGCGACGGCCGATGTCGGGGTTGGCGTATTTGGAGCCGATCACCTCGCCCTGTTCGGTCAGGCGGATCTGGCCACGCACCGTGCCGGGTGGCTGCGCCAAGATGGCTTGGTAGCTTGGGCCGCCGCCGCGCCCGACCGTGCCGCCGCGGCCATGGAACATGCGCAGGGCAATCGGGCTGTGTTTGGGGGCTTGTGCGTTCATCTCGTCAAACAGCTGCACCAAGGCGGTTTCGGCTTGGTAGAGCGACCAGTTGCTGGTGAAGATGCCGCCGTCTTTGTTGCTGTCGGAGTAGCCCAGCATGACGTCTTGTTCGCCGTAACCATCGTTGCGGCCTCGGCGCACCATGGCCTGAATGCCGGGCAAGGCGTAGTACTCGCGCATGATGGTGGCCGATTGCGCCAAGTCCTCGATGGTCTCGAACAGCGGCACCACGATCAGGTCGGTGCGGGCATCTTCGCCGAGCAAACCGTGCATGAGGCCGGCTTCTTTTTGCAGCAAGAGCACCTCCAGCAGATCGCTCACGCTCTCGGTGTGGCTGATGATGCAGTGGCGAATGGCGTGGGGGCCGAGTTGCTCGCGGCCCGTGCGCGCCGCGTCAAAAATCGCCCATTCACCCAAGGTATGGGCGCTGTAGGGTGCGTGCGGCACGCGCAGCGGGCGTGTGTCGTTGAGTTGGCGCAGCAAGACCTCGCGTTTGTCGCCTTCGCTCAAGTCGCTGTAGTTCGCTTGCACTCGGGCCACGGCCAGCAACTCGGCGACCACGGCTTCGTGTTGGTCGGAGCTTTGGCGCAGGTCCACGGTGGCCAGGTGAAAGCCGAACACCTCCACCGAGCGGATGAGCGAGCGCAAGCGCGTGGCGGCCAAGGCCTCGCCGTGGTGCGCGCACAAAGACGCTTCGATGGTGCGCAAATCGGCCAAGCACTCGTCGGCGCTGGTGTAGGGGTTTTGCGGCGCCACCGCGTGGCGAGCCGCTTCGCCACCGGTGAGCGCGGTGAGGGTGGCGGCCAAGCGGGCGTACATGCCGGTCAATGCGCGGCGGTAGGGTTCGTCTTGGCGGTGCGCGTTGGTGTCGGGGGAACGCTCGGCCAAGGCTTGCATCTCGGGCGTGACGTTGCTGAGCATGGCCGAGACGGACAACTCGCTGCCCAAGCGGTGCAGCTCGGTCAGGTGGTGACGAATGGCCATGTCGGCTTGGCTCTTGAGGGCCAGTTGCAAGGTCTGGGCGGTGACGTTGGGGTTGCCATCGCGGTCGCCGCCAATCCACTGACCCATGCGCAAAAACGGCGCCACGCGTTGCTGGCCCGATAGGCCCAAGTCCGCTTCCAAATCGCCATACAGGCGGGGAATTTCAGGCAAGAACGTGCTTTGGTAGTGGCTCAGGGAATTGTCGATTTCATCGGCCACGGTGAGTTTGGAAAAGCGCAGCAAACGGGTTTGCCACAGTTGCGTGACGCGCGCTTCGATCAAGGCTTCGTTGCGCTTGAGTTCGCGCGGCAGCAGCACGTCGCGCTCGGCCAGCAAACGGGCGATGGCGCGCTCGGCGTCCAAAATGCTTTTGCGCTGCACCTCGGTGGGGTGGGCGGTGAGCACCGGGCTGATGTGGCTCTTGGCCAAGGTCTTGACGACGTGCGCCTTGTCGATGCTGGCCTCGCGCAAGCGTGAGAGCGTCATCTCCAAACTGCCGATTTGCAAATCGCCGGCGCGTTCGTGCACGGCGCGGCGGCGGATGTGGTGGCGGTCCTCGGCCAAATTGGCCAAGTGGCTGAAATAGGTGAAGGCGCGGATCACGCTGACCGCTTGGTCGCTGGGCAGGGCTTTGAGCAGTTTTTTGAGTTCTTGGTCGGCGCTTTCGTCGGCGTCGCGGCGAAACGCCACCGAGAGTTTTCGAATTTTTTCGATGCGCTCGTAAGTGGCCTTGCCTTCTTGTTGCCGGATCACATCGCCCAAGATGCGGCCCATCAGGCGGATGTCGTCGATCAGGGGTTGGTCTTTGTCGTTGCTGCGGGTGGGCATGGGAGCGTGGGGTGGCCAAAGTGGAGCCAAGGGTGTCGTCAAAGGGGGAAGGCCGCATGCTAGCATCACAAAATCCCCCATCCGTTACCGCTGGGTTACCAAACTCGGCCGCACAACATGAGTCCATCCACTGCCTTGCACCTGAGCATTGCCACCCGCGAGAGCCGCCTCGCCTTGTGGCAGGCCGAACACGTCAAAGCCTTGCTCGAGGGCTTGGGTCACACCGTCACCCTTTTGGGCATGACCACCCAAGGCGACCAAATTTTGGACCGCAGCTTGTCCAAGGTCGGGGGCAAAGGTTTGTTCGTCAAAGAGTTGGAGCTGGCGCTCGAAGAGGGGCGTGCGGACTTGGCGGTGCATTCGCTCAAAGATGTGCCCATGGACCTGCCGCCCGGTTTTGACTTGGCCTGTGTGATGGAGCGCGAAGACCCGCGCGACGCTTGGGTGTCGCCCCACGCCGCGGGCTTGGCCGATTTGCCACCTCAAGCCGTGGTCGGCACGTCCAGCTTGCGCCGCTTGGTGTTGCTGCGCGAGGCATTGAATGCCATGGGTCGCCAAGACGTGCGCATCGAGCCCTTGCGCGGCAACCTCGACACGCGTTTGCGCAAACTCGACGAAGGCCAATACCACGCCATCGTTTTGGCCGCTGCGGGTCTCAAACGCTTGGGTTTGTCTTCTCGCATCCGCCACATTTTCAGCGCCGAGGCCTCGCTGCCCGCCGCGGGCCAAGGGGCTTTGGGCATCGAAATTCGCACCGGCCGCGACGACGTGGCCCAAGCCTTGGCGCCTTTGGTGCACATGCCTTCTTGGTTGCGCGTGGCGGCCGAGCGCACCGTCTCTCGGGCCATGGGCGGCAGCTGCTCCATGCCCTTGGCGGCCTACGCCAACTGGCAAGCCGATGGGGCTTTGCGTTTGGACGCCGCCTGGGGCGATCCGGATGAAGCCAGCGCCATGGTGCGCGTGCACCAAAGCGCCCCCGTTCAAACCTTGGCACAAGCCGAGGCCTTGGGGCTGACCGTGGCCAGCGCCTTGCGCGCGGGCGGCGCACGGGGGGTTTGAAGGGGTGGACCCGCGGCCCCTTTTGGTGGTGACGCGACCCGCTGAACAAGCCCAGGCGTGGGTGAGGGATTTGGCAGCGCACGGCGTGCACGCCACGGCCCTGCCCCTCATCGACACGGCCCCTCCCGAGGATGACCGCGATCTGCGACTTTGGCGTGCCCATTGGCCGAAAGCCGATGCCTTGATGTTCGTCAGCGGCGCGGCGGTGCGCGCGTTTTTTGACGCTCCACCCATGGCAGCGGCCGCCACGCACACCCGATTTTGGGCGCCCGGCCCCGGCACGGCGAAAGCCTTGGCCGAGGCTTTGCCCGCTTGGGGCGTGTCCCCCGCACAGATCGACGCGCCGCCCATCGAGGCCGAGCAGTTCGACTCCGAAGCCTTGTGGGACGTGGTGCAAGCGCAGGTGTACCCGGGGCACACCGTGGTGGTGATCGGCGGCGGCTCGGGACGCGACTGGTTGACGCAACGTTGCGAAGCGGCGGGTGCCACGGTGGCGCGCTGTGAGGCCTATGCTCGACAAGCCCCGAACCCCACCCCAGCCTGGCGAGAAGCGCTGGCGCGGGTTCAGCAAGCCAACAGCGTGTGGTTGTTCAGCAGCTCCCAAGCCATTGATCACCTGCGAGCCTTGGTGCCGGATGCCGATTGGTCGGGCAGCAGCGCCGTGGTCACGCACCCGCGCATCGGGCAAGCCGCGCATGCGGCGGGCTTTGCACGCGTCTGCATGAGCCGGCCCACGCTGGCCGATGTGATCCAGACCCTAAAATCGATGGACCATGACCGATAACACCGCCCCCGTGACCAGCCCCTCGACGCACGAACCTTTGATGCGCCCCGTGCAGGAGAGCCACACCACTTGGCGGGTCTTGAGCGGGGTGGCCGTCTTGTTGGCCACGGTGGGTTTGGTCGTGGCCTTCTTGTTGTGGCAGCGCCTGAATTTGACGCAGCAAGAGTTGTCACGGCGCAGCCAAGACGCGGGTGTGCAAGCCGGTCAAGCGCGCAGCATGGCCGAACAAAGTCAGCAATTGACCCAAACCTTGCAAGCCCGCTTGACTTTGGCCGAGGCCCGTTTGTCCGAAGTCGGTTTGCAGCGTTCGCAACTCGACGAACTGATGGCCAGTCTGTCGCGCTCACGTGACGACACCTTGGTCCACGACCTGAGCTCCAACCTGCGCCTGGCCCACCAGCAAGCCCAACTCACGGGCAGCTTGGCACCTTTGGTCGCGGCGCTGCAGTCGGCCGATGAGCGCATCGCCCGCGCAGCTCAGCCCAGACTGAACCCCGTACAGCGTGCCATTGCCCGCGACTTGGAGCGCTTGCAGCTGGCACCCTTGAACGACGTCACCGCCGCGGTCATGCGCATCGACGAGCTCAGCCGCCAAGTGGACGACTGGCCTTTGATCAACGCTCAACCCCTAGAGGTGGCGGCGCTGAAGCCCCTGCAATTGGCCAGTGTCCCTGAGGCACAGCCCGAGGCTTGGTTGGGCGTGCTGGGGCAATGGTGGAGCAACAGCTGGCAGTGGCTCTGGCTGCAAGCCGAATCGCAGTTCAACAGCTTGGTTCGCATCAGCCGCATCGACGCACCCGAGGCGGCTTTGATGGCGCCAGACCAAGCCTATTTCCTGCGAGAAAACATCAAGTTGCGCTTGCTCAATGCCCGTTTGGCTTTGATGGCGCGCCACGGCGATGTGGCCAAAGCCGATTTGCAAATGGTGCAAGTCTTGTTGCAACGTTACTTCCGCAGCGATGCCCCTGCCGTGATGGACGCCATTGAAGTGGTCGCTCGGGTGGCCGAGCAGGCCGCTGATACCGAGGTCCCTCGGCCCGATGAGACTTGGACGGCTTTGGCCAAAGCGGCTGGGGGCCAATGATGCTGAAAAAAGCCACGACCCGTTCCATTTTTTGGTTGTTTGCGTTGGCGGCAGCGGCCGTGGCCCTGGCCTTGTTGGTGGGGCGCAACCACGCTATGGTGACGGTTTTTTGGGCACCTTACCGATTAGATTTGTCGTTCAATTTCCTCTTGTTTTTGACCATCGCGGTGTTTGTCTTGTTGCACTTGGCCTTGCGTGGCTTGGCGACCTTGCGCGCCTTACCTGAAAAAGCCTCGCGTTGGCGAGCCGTGCAAATCGAACGTTCGATTGCCAACGACCTCCTTGATGCCTTGGCCCAGCTCACCGCGGGACGTTTTGTGCGAGCCCAAGCCTCAGCACAGCGTGCCGCAGGCGCTTTGCAGGCCAACCCTGGCTTGGTTTTGCCGCAGCGTGGGCAGCAAACGGTCTTGGCCTATGGCTTGTGGGCCGAGGCGGCGCACGCCCTCCAAGACCGGAGTCAACGCGATTTCTACCTCAAGTTGGCCTTGGATGAGCGCTGGTCCTCATCCGCGCCCGAGGCCCAGGACGGCGTTGTCCTGCAAGCCATTCAATGGGCCATTGAAGACGCGGATGCGGTGGCGGCCCGTGCTTGGTGGCGCCAGTTGCCGAGCCGCGCGAATCGCCGCATTCAAGCCCTGCGTTTGAAATTGCGTTTGTCGCGCATGGACGGCAACCGCGAAGAGGCTTTGGAAACCGCCCGTTTGTTGTCCAAGCACCGGGCGTTTTCTGCCACCGCCACCGCCAGTTTGGTCAAAGCCTTGGTGCTCGACAGCGTTCGACAAACCAACGACATTGATGGGCTGAAACGGGTGTGGGCACGTTTGTCCGATGTGGACCGCACCCACCCCGATGTGGTCTTGGCCGTGGCAACGCAAGCGGTCACATGGTTGTCGCCCAGACCGGATGCTGAACATCAACTCCTTGCCCATCAAGTTGCGGCTTGGTTGCTGCCGGTTTGGGGGCGATGGGCTCAGTTGGATGATGTTCAGCGCCAGCGCTTGGTATTGGTGTTGGAGCAAGCCATGCCGCACCTGGGTGCTGAGTGGTTGGCGCGGGTGGAACAAACCCAGCAGCAGTGGCCTCAGCACGCCACCTTGCATTACTTGGCTGGGCAAGCGTGCATGCAACGGCGGCTGTGGGGTAAGGCCTATCAGTTGCTGTCACACGCCAGCCAGAGCCTCAAAGACCCGGTCATGTTGCGTCGCGTTTGGTGTGCCCTGGCCCAACTGGCGCAAGAACGCGGTGATGAGGCGGCCGAGCAAGCGGCATGGAAAACAGCGGCTCAAATCGCATGAACTTGATCGCCCAGTGCCGCATTTTTTGGGCGCTGGGACTGGCCTGTCTGCTGGCATGGGGCAACCCGGTTGGGGCCCAAACGCACCACGACCACGTGTTGGAGCGAGCCATTTGGGAAGATGCCACCGCTGCTGTCCCTGTTGAGCAAGCGGTGCAAGCGTCCTTTTCTCCCTTGCCCAACACCAGTTTGATCCGCCGGGGGTACAGCGACGCGGCATTTTGGATTCGCTTGCGCCTGCCGTGGCCCAGCGAAAATCCCTTGATTTTGAGGATCCAACCGCCCTATTTGGACGAGGTGCGCTTGTTTGAATCCACCGCCAGCGGTTGGCGCGAACGCGTCGCGGGCGACCACCACCCGAATGCATCCCGAGAAAGTGCGGATGTTGCCTTCAACTTTGCCGTGCAGGCCAATGCCCAGAACCAAGGTGTTTTTTACCTGCGGCTGCAGACCACGAGCTCCAGCATCATCGACATCCAAGCCTTGACGCCGCGCGACAGCGCCGAGCAAGCGGCGGATTTTGAGCGCTTCATGGGCATCAACATGGGCTTGGTCGCTGGTGTGCTGATATGGGCTGTGTTGCAGTATTTTTTGTTGAACAGAGACCAATTGGTGCTGAGGTTCATCGCCTACGAACTCATCACGCTGCTGATCGCCTTGGCGATGGCCGGGCATTTGTCGGATACCGTGTTTGCCGATCAACCGCGTTGGGCGGACACGGCCTTCAATGCCTTGGTGGCCGCGGGCACGACCGTGTTGGCGTGGTTTCACCGGCACTACCTGTTGCCCTATGGTTTGTCCAAGCCCGCCCAGTGGTTTTTGCATGGCGTGGTGATGCTCTACCCCTTCCAGCTGGTCTCCATTGTGCTCGGACATCCCCAGTGGGCCATGCAAGCCAATGCCCTGCTGGCCACCCTGTGCTTGTTGGTGTTTGCCGTGGAAACTTGGCGCATGCAGCACCCAGACCGTTTGTATTGGGCCATGGTGCGTGTGGTCTATGGACTCTTGGGACTGATGTTGTTTCCCTTGGTGGGCGCTCTCTTTGGCTTGGAAATCCCGGTGCAACCCGCCTTGTATGGGGTGACTTTGCACGGTGCTTATGGTGCTGTTTTGATGCTGTTGCTGCTCAACATGCGTTTGCGCCAACAGCGCCAGCAAGCCGAAAAATTCCGCCAAGACGCGGCGCTGGCGGTGTTGCATGCCCAGCAAGAGCGGCACCACCGACAAGAGCAAGACCAGTTACTGGCCATGTTGGCCCACGAAATCAAAAACCCGCTGGCGGTGATCTCCATGGTGGTGGGCGCGCAAGACAAAACCCCGCGCATGTTGCAGCAAGCCGGTCAAGCGGTTCAAGAGGTCAAGTCCATCGTGGACCAATCCTTGAGCTTGGCGCACATCACGCTCGAGCGCGAGCCGGAGCGCCAAGCGGTCGACATGGCCGATTTTTTGGCCGATGTGTCCGACGCCTTGCCCGATCTGCCCGACCGTTTGCACACCGAGGGTTTGGATGGCGTGACCCTCCACGCCGACGCCTTGTGGCTCAAAATCGTGGGTCAGAACCTGTTGGCCAATGCCCTGCGCTACAGTCCCCATCATTCGACCATCACATGGGTGGTGAGCAGACAGGGCGGCCATTGGCGCGTCGAGGTGGCCAATGCCGTGGCGCCGGATGCTTGGCCCAATGCCCAGCGCGTGTTTGATCAGTTTTACCGGGGAGCCTCCGCCTTGAAGGTTTCGGGGACCGGTTTGGGCCTGTATGTGTCGCGCCACTTGGCTCGGCGCATGGGGGGTGATTTGTTGTACGAACCCACATCCGATCGGGTGCGATTCACATGGCTGATACCAGTTTGATTGTGGCGGTGGTCGAGGACCACGACGATTTGCGCGAGTTGACGGTCAATGCCTTGACCGAGCAGGGGCACCGCGTGGTGGGCCTGAGCTGCGCCGAAGAGGTGGCTGAGCGCTTGCAAGGCCAGCCCATCGACGTTTTCGTCTTGGACTTGAATTTGCCCGGCGAGGATGGTTTGAGTTTGGCGCAGCGTTTGCGTCAAGTCCAACCCCATGTGGGCGTGGTGATGCTGACGGCCCGAACCAGTTTGGACGACCGCTTGCAGGGCTACCACGGCGGTGCGGATGTGTATTTGTGCAAGCCCATTGAGGTGGTTGAGTTGTGCGCGGCGGTGGCGGCGGTCGGACGCAAGCACCTGACCTCCTCAACGGGGGCTGCAGAGGTGGCTATGGGGTGGTGCCTGGATTTGAAACAAATGACGCTCTGTGGCCCCAACAATGCTCAGGTGCACATGACCCACGGCGATGCCACACTCCTGCAAGCCCTGATCACGGCGCCGGGCCGGCGCATGCAGTTCTGGCAAATGGGAGAAGCCTTGGAGGGGCGCTCAGACGCCTTGAGCAAATCCAATATTGAGGTTCGCGTGGCCCGTTTGCGCAAAAAAATCGCACAAGTCGACGGCCCCAGCAACGCCATTCAAGCCTTGCGCGGTGAAGGCTACCAGCTCACGGTACCGGTTCAATTGGCCTGACTCTGCAAGCTTTTGACGGTTTGCGCCCCGCGCTTCGTTTAACTTCTACAAACCACCGAACACCCCATGACCGCCGCTTTCTTTTACCAGCAGCCCGAAGTTCTGGACCGTGACAAACACCAGAACCTCAAGCTGCGCGCCATCACCAACGCCCGTTTCGCCGCTGAAGTCCAAAACGTTCCCGTCGTGGCGGCCGAATTTGCCGAAGCGGCTTTGGAGTACCCCCTGGTTTCTGTCAAGGCCGATGACGAGCAGTGGGTGGCCATGGCTTTGACGGGTTTGAATTCCGGCAAAAATTTGTTCGTCAAAGAGACTGGCCAGTGGGATGCGCGCTACGACCCCGCCAGCGTGCGACGCTACCCCTTCATATTGGCGTCGGATGGTGGTGGACAGCCCATCTTCAACGACGCAGGCGAACCCACCGAGGCGACCCAGTCGGTGATGACTTTGTTGGAGTCCTTCCAAGCGCAGGCAAGCTTCGCCCATGCTTTTGCTCAGCGCATGTCCGATGCCGGTTTGTTGATGGAAGCGCACGCCGACCTCAATGAGCCGGACGGCAGCACACAGCGCTTGCACGCACTCAAAACCAAAACCCTCAAATCCAGTCGCTCGGGTTGATGCGTCGTCCTTTTTAGACCTTCACCCATGATCAACTTCCCTTCGATTGACAAATTCGACCTCATCATTGGCACCGGTGTGACGTTCCATGGTGACATTCGGGTCGATGGACGGGTCTCGGTCAGTGGTCAGGTCAAAGGATCGATCGATGCACGTGATTTGCGCGTGGAGGTGGGGGGTCGTGTCGAGGGACAGGTCCGTGTCAACAACCTCGAAGTCAAGGGCGTCATTGGGCAAGACATCACCAGCAGCGCTTCGGTCATGGTCCACAGCACGGGTTTGATCCATGGGCGTTTGCGCTGTGATGAGTTGGAAATTGAGCGTGGTGGACGCGTGACTGGACAAATTGTTCGCATCCCTTCTTGATCGTGCGCTGATCGACAAAAAAGCCGCTCGATGAGCGGCTTTTTTGTTGGACACGGGTCAAGCCCGTGTTGGGTGCGATTTAAAACGGCAGTTTTGCGTCGCGAAGGTCTTGGCGCGTTTCGACCAAAACCAGTGGGCCGTTGTCCACCACAGCCGCAGGCTTGGGTTCACGGGGCACGTGAACGGGCCTAGGCGTGTTGGCAATGGCTGCTTGGGCTTGGCTCACCTTCTGGGCATCGGACATCACCCACTGCAAGCCTGCGGCTTGGGCCACACCCATCATGTCGTCGACCGACAAGGCATAGGCGGCCACCGGTGGCATGCCCTTGGGTGCGGCGGGCGCCGCGATGCGCTGAGGGGCGGTCGGCTCAGCGGCTACACGCGGGGCTGGCACGACGGCTGCGGCAGCCGGTGCTGGCACAGCAGCCGCTGCCACAGGGCTGTTGTCCGCTTCGGTGCTGGCCACGTTGAAATAGCTGCGGGTAGGGGCCTCATCACTCACGCTGGTGGCGCTGACGATGATCTCTGGGCCATCCACGCTGGGGGCTTGAGCCACGGCGTTGTCATCACCCTCTTCCCGGGGTGCGCGATCGCCGCGGCGGTCGCGGCCATAACGGTCGCGGCTGCGTCGTTCGCGGTTGCGTGGGGCTTGTTCGCCATCCGCGCTGTCTTCGCTGGGCGCAGCGGGCGCGTCGCTGCCTTGGGCCAGCGGGGCGGCTTCTTGGCCTTCTGGGCGGCGCGACGAGGGGCGCTCGCTGCGGTCGCCACGGCCACGGCGCTCACGGCGGCCGTCATTGTTCTCGCTCTGCTCCTGAGGTGCGGCGGCATCGTTGGGTGCGGCTAGGGCCGCGTTGTCGTTGGTCTCGCGAGGCGTGTCGCGGCGACGGCCGTTTTCACGGCCCTCACGGGGTTCACGCGGCTCGCGCTTCTCACGGCCCTCGGTGCTTCGCTCGTTGCGGCGTGGCTCGCGGCCTTCAATGGGGCGGGCTTCGCCACGGGCGCCTTCTACGCGTTCACCGCGCTCACCACGGCCTTCGCGGTTGCCGTTGCGGCCTTCGGCACGGGGCTCGCCCCGTCCGTCGCGGCCAGCGTTGCGTCCACGACCACCATCGCGGCGTCCATCAGCACGACCGTCGGGACGGGCGTCTTTGCCCTCGGGGCGCTTGCGCTCTTGGGTTTTGGGCGTGGGTGCGCTGTCCAGGCCCAGGAGGTTTTTGATCCAGCCAAAAAAGCCAGTGCTGGCGGCCACGGGGGCTTTGGACGGTGCGCGGGCAGCGGGTGCGGCCTTGGCGGCTGGCTTGGGCGTGGCCACGGGCGCGGGCGCATCGGGCAACACGCCTTTGATGACCGGCGTTTGTTTGTTGGTCGGCTCTTGTGAGCGGCGAGTGACGGTCGTCGGGTCTTCGATCTCTTCGGCCAGTTTGTAGCTGACGTCCAGGTTGTCCAAACGCGGGTCGTCGTGCTTCAAGCGCTCGAGCTTGTAGTTGGGCGTGTCCAGCGCTTTGTTGGGCACGAGCAGCACGTTGATGCGCTGCTTGAGTTCGATCTTGGTGATCTCGGTGCGCTTTTCGTTGAGCAAGAAGCTGGCGACTTCCACCGGCACTTGCACGAACACGGCGGCCGTGCTGTCCTTGAGCGACTCCTCTTGGATGACGCGCAAAATTTGCAGCGCCGAGCTCTCGGTGTCGCGGATGTGGCCCGAGCCGCCGCAACGGGGGCAGGGGATAGACGCACCCTCGCTGAGCATGGGCTTCAAGCGCTGGCGGCTCATTTCGAGCAGACCGAACTTGCTGATGGTGCTGAACTGCACCCGCGCACGGTCTTGGCGCAAGTCGTCGCGCAAGCGGTTCTCCACTTCGCGGCGGTTCTTGCTCTCTTCCATGTCGATGAAGTCGATCACGATCAGGCCGCCCAAGTCGCGCAGACGCGCTTGGCGGGCCACTTCATCGGCGGCTTCCAAGTTGGTGCGGGTGGCGGTCTCTTCGATATCGCCACCTTTGATGGCGCGTGCCGAGTTGACATCCACGGCCACCAAGGCTTCGGTTTGGTCGATCACGATGGCGCCACCGCTGGGCAGCTGCACGATGCGGCTGTAGGCGGTTTCGATCTGGTGTTCGATTTGGAAGCGGCTGAAGAGCGGGGCGTCGTCGCGGTAGCGTTTGACGCGGTGGCCATGCTCAGGCATGACGTGGCTCATGAACTGGTGGGCTTGTTCAAAGATGTCGTCGGTGTCGATCAAAATCTCGCCGATGTCGCCGTTGAAGTAGTCGCGGATGGCGCGGATCACCAAGCTCGACTCTTGGTAAATCAGGTAAGCGCCTTTGCCGCCTTGGGCCGCACCGTCGATGGCGGTCCACAGCTTGAGCAGGTAGTTCAAGTCCCACTGCAACTCAGCGGCTTCGCGGCCAATACCGGCGGTGCGGGCGATGATGCTCATGCCGTTGGGGTATTCGAGCTGGTCCAAGGCCTGCTTGAGTTCTTGGCGATCTTCGCCCTCGATGCGACGGCTCACGCCACCACCACGGGGGTTGTTGGGCATCAGCACCACGTAGCGGCCAGCCAAGCTCACGAAGGTGGTCAGGGCCGCGCCCTTGTTGCCACGCTCTTCCTTTTCCACTTGGACCAAGAGCTCTTGGCCTTCTTTGATCACGTCTTGGATGCGCGCTTGCGAGGGCGAGGTGTTGCCCTGGAAGTACTGGCGCGAGATTTCTTTGAAGGGCAAAAAGCCGTGGCGCTCTTCACCGTAGTCCACAAAGCAGGCCTCCAAAGAGGGCTCGACGCGGGTGACCACGGCTTTGTAGATGTTGCCTTTGCGCTGTTCGCGCCCTTCAATTTCGATTTCGTAGTCGAGGAGTTTTTGTCCATCGACAATGGCCAAGCGGCGCTCTTCGGCCTGCGTGGCATTGATCAGCATGCGTTTCATTTCATTTCCTTCGTTTCCAGACAGAGACTGCCAAGAACCGGCGAAGGTAAACGAACGGGGGAGGAACTGCCGGAGAGCCACTGACAAGGCTTTCGACGCACGGGGCACACAAACGGGTGCCGCGTCGAGCCGCCGGGTCAAGGCGTAGGCGCGTGATCACAAAGATCGCCGACCAGCGGTGGGTAGCACACGCTGACCGATTGGGGTATTCCGTATTCGGGTTCGCTGAACTTCACAGGTTCACCCGCAGCGGTCTCACAAGGGGCGCGGTCGGGGGCGGGACAATCCTGCGCCACGGACGGCTGCCCCACCGGGGTGCGGCGGGTGGCAACTTCGCACAGTCGCTGGGCCTGCGATGTCTTGGGCGGGCCCGCTGCGTGGACTTTGCCTTAAACTCAAGACAAATCAAACACTTAGAGCGCGCGACTGGCGAAGCACATTATAGACAGCTTGACGCCCCCGTGACCATTTTCATCGCACATTCCATGTCCAGCGCCCCCACGCCCGCCTCGGCCAGCCAGCTCACCGTCGATGAGGAATCGGCGGGGCAGCGCTTGGACAATTTCCTGATTCGCGAGCTCAAGGGCGTGCCCAAAACCCACATTTACCGCATCATTCGCTCGGGTGAGGTGCGGCGCAACAAGGGGCGGGTGCACGCCGATGACCGATTGGCCGCGGGGGACGTGCTGCGCATCCCGCCGATCCGGCTCTCGGTCCAGACCGAACTCAAAGCCCAAACACCGGCACCCGCGCGCGACTTCCCCGTGGTGTTCGAAGATGAGTACTTTTTGGTGATCAATAAGCCGGCCGGTGTGGCGGTTCATGGTGGCAGTGGCGTGAGTTTTGGGGTGATTGAACAAATGCGCCAAGCCCGTCCAGAAGCCATCGGATTGGAATTGGTTCACCGCTTGGATCGGGAAACCAGCGGTTTGCTGATCATCGCCAAAAAGAAAAGCGTTTTGAAGGCCTTGCAAGATCAGTTTCGCGAGAGAGAAACCGGAAAAACCTATTACGCGTGGGTCAAAGGCAGTTGGCCGAGTTCGCTCAAAGTGATCGATCAACCTTTGCACAAGTATTTGCTGCCCAATGGCGAACGGCGGGTGCGGGTGACCGACGAACAAGATCCCAATGGACAGCGATCGATCAGCTTGGTCAAGGTGTTGAAGCGCTGGCCAGCACCCGTTGCGCTGGCAACTTTGTCGCCACAAGGGTTTTCTTTGCTGGCCGTAACCATCAAAACCGGGCGCACCCATCAAATTCGCGTGCACTTGTCCAGCCAGGGCCACCCGATCGCCGGTGACGACAAATACGGCGACTTCGAATTGAATCGGATTTTGTCGCAAATGGGTTTAAAGAGGATGTTTTTGCACGCTTGGCAATTGCGCGTGACACACCCCAAAACCGGTGATTCGGTTCAATTAGATGCTCCATTGCCAGAAGAATTGTCGCTGGTATTGAAAAATCCGATTTTTGGTTTAGAATAAAGAAAGCGCCGGATAGATCTATTGGGCGCCTAACTTATATTTTCAATTCACAGGAACACCTCATGGCCAACTATTCCGATTTGATGGCGCAAGCCAAATCCCTCATGGTGCAAGCCGAGCAGGCCCGCAAGGCCGAATTGGCCTCGGTGATCAACGACATCAAAGAAAAAATGAAGACTTACGGCATCACCGTGGCCGATTTGGGCGGTGTGGTCGGCAAGAAGGCGGGCAAGGTGGCCAAAGTCAAATCGGTGTCTGCACCCAAGTTTCGCGGTCCCAAGGGCGAGCTGTGGGCCGGTGGTCCAGGCCGCAAGCCCGAGTGGGTGCGCGCCATTTTGGCCGCTGGTCAAGACATTGAAAAATACCGCATCTAAACCATACACACGGGTTTCAACCCCGCTCCACAAAAGGCACCCTCGGGTGCCTTTTTTTCGCGGGTCCAGAGGGATAATTCAGCCATGCACACACGCCGTTTTGATTTGATTGCCTTCGATTGGGACGGCACCTTGTTCGACTCCACCGCCATCATCACCCGTTGCATTCAAGCGGCGGTGGTGGATGTGGGGGGACAAAAGCCCACGGATGAGGCCGCCAGCTATGTCATCGGCATGGGACTGATGCAAGCACTCGCCCATGCGGCGCCCGACGTGTCGCCCGATCGCTACCCCCAGTTGGGGGAGCGTTACCGGCACCACTATTTGGCTCACCACAACGACTTGAGCCTCTTCGAGGGGGTGTTGCCCTTGTTGAGCGCCTTGCGGGCGCGCAACCACACCCTAGCCGTGGCAACCGGCAAAAGCCGCCGAGGTCTGGACGACACCTTGCAAAGCGTGGCCTTGCAAGGCATGTTTGACGGTTCGCGCACCGCCGATGAGACTGCGGGTAAGCCCGACCCGCTCATGTTGCACGAATTGATGCGCGAATTCGGCGTCGAGCCAGCTCGCACCCTGATGGTGGGAGACACCACCCACGACTTGCTCATGGCGCGCAACGCCGGTTGCCCTTGCGTGGGGGTGAGTTATGGCGCTCATGACCACATCACCTTTGACGCCTATGAGCCTTTGTATGTGGCCCATTCGGTGGGCGAATTGCACGCTTGGTTGCAAGACCATGCTTGAGTCCAACACAGATCCCGGCGAGGGCGTTTGGGTGGCGCTGTGCAACAGCACCGATTTGGTTGACGCGGGTACCGCGGTGTCGTTTGATGTGCGTTACCAAGGACTGGCTTGCCGGGCCTTTGCGGTTCGCTACCAAGGCCAAGCGCACGCCTACCTCAACCGCTGCAGCCACGTGGCCATGGAGATGGACTGGCAACCCGATCGCTTTTTTGACCCGACGGGCCGGTGGCTGGTGTGTGCCACCCACGGCGCTGTGTACGAGCCGAACACGGGCGAGTGCCGAGGAGGCCCTTGCAAACGGGGTCTGATCGCCTTGACCTTAGAAGAGTTCGATGGCGTGGTCCATTGGCGTTCACAATACCCTTTTCAAATCCTTGAATACTGAGCCACCGCATGTCCAATGAAGAATTGTCCAACGACCAGCCCGTGAGCACCCCGGCCCCAGCCAGGCCCAGTTGGGAGCGTGAACTGTTGGAGCGCTTGCTCTTGGCCTCGGTCAAGGAGCGCCAAGCCGCCAGACGTTGGCAATGGTTTCGCGGGTTTTTTTGGTTCAGCGCCATGGTCTTGGTGGCGGCCGTGTTCTGGTGGGGTCCCAGTGTGCCCTCGGGCCCCACGACGGCGCACACCGCCGTGGTTGAAATTCGTGGAGCGATCGCGTCGGACGCTGAAGCCAACGCCGCGTCGATTGTGAGCTCCTTGCGCGCGGCCTTTGAAGAGCCTTCGGCCCAAGCCGTGGTCTTGCTGATCGACTCGCCTGGCGGCAGCCCCGTGCAGGCGGGCATCATCAACGATGAAATACGCAGGCTCAAGGCCCTGCACGATAAAAAAGTGTATGCCGTGGTGGAGGAAACCTGCGCCTCGGCGGCTTATTACATCGCCGTGGCCGCCGACGAAATTTACGCCGACAAGGCCAGTTTGGTGGGCAGCATCGGCGTGCTCATGGACGGCTTTGGGTTCACCGGCCTAATGGACAAGATCGGGGTTGAGCGGCGGCTCATGACGGCGGGCGAGAACAAGGGTTTTCTGGACCCGTTCAGTCCCAGCGATGAGAAGCAACAAGCGGTGGTGCAAGCCATGCTCGACGACATCCACCAGCAGTTCATTGCGGTGGTGCGTGAAGGGCGCGGCGAGCGGCTCAAGGAAACGCCCGACACCTTCAGCGGGCTGGTGTGGAACGGGCAACAAGCCGTGGTCTTGGGTTTGGTGGACGGCCTGTCCAATTTGGATGCGGTGGCCCGAGACCTGGTCAACGCCCCGGAGCTGATTGACTACACCCAGCGAGAAGATTGGAGCACCCGTTTGGCCAAACAAATCGGTGCCAGCATGGGCCACGGTGTGGCGGCTCGCTTGAGTCAATCGGGTTGGACTTTGCGCTGAGCGCGTGCGGTGTTGAACAAGGAAGCAAGAAGATGGGCGTGATTCGAAAAGCGGTATTTCCGGTGGGTGGTTTGGGCACGCGTTTTTTGCCCGCCACCAAAGCCATTCCCAAAGAAATGTTGCCGGTGGTGGACAAGCCGCTGATGCAGTACGCGGTGGAAGAGGCCTACGCCGCGGGCATCCGCGAAATGATTTTTGTCACTGGCCGCAACAAGCGCGCCATTGAAGACCACTTCGACACGGCCTATGAATTGGAGGCCGAGTTGGAAGCCGCGGGCAAACAGGCTTTGCTCGACGTGGTCAACGCCATCAAGCCCGACGACATGGATTGTTTTTACGTGCGCCAACCCCGCGCCTTGGGTTTGGGGCACGCTGTCTTGTGCGCCGAAAAATTGGTGGGGGATGAACCCTTTGCCGTGCTCTTGGCCGACGATTTGATGGTGGGCTTAGAAGCCCAAGGTGGTCCGTCGGTGTTGACCCAGATGGTCCACGCTTATGAGACTTCACCCGGTACGGTCTTGGCTGTGCAAGACGTGCTGCGCGCGGACACGCGTCGCTACGGTGTGGTGGACGTGCGCGGGGTGAACCAGGCCGTGGCCGAGGTGTTTGCCATGGTGGAAAAGCCCCACCCCGATCAAGCCCCCTCGACCTTGGCGGTGGCCGGTCGTTACATCTTGAGCCCGTCGGTGTTCGAGCGCATTCGCCACCAACCTCGGGGCGCGGGTGGTGAGATTCAATTGACCGATGGCATCGCGGCTTTGATTGGTATCGAAAAGGTGTACGCCATGCGTTACCGAGGCCGCCGCTACGACTGCGGCAGCAAAGAGGGTTTTTTACAAGCCACCATCGACATGGCCCTGGCCAACGCCGAGCTGGGTCCTGCGGTGCGCCAGCACATCCAAACCTTGGGCTTGTGAGGGGGCGCCTCAACGGCCCAGCATGAACACCGCTGGGCGGTCGTTGCCGATGCGCTGCGACCAAGCCGGGTTGACTTTCCACTCCCGCACGCTGGCGCTGAGGGTGTCTGAGGTGGGCAAGCCCATGTCGCAGGCCACCGCCAATCGCGTTTCGCCTTTGAGCGTTTGAATCAAGGCCCCGAGCAGGGCGGCGTTGCGGTAGGGCGTTTCAATCATCAACTGGGTTTGCCCGGATTTGAGGGCCAAGGCCTCGAGTGCTTGGATGCGATGGGTGCGCGATCCGGCATCTTGCGGCACGTAGCCCACGAACGCGAAGTCTTGGCCGTTGAGTCCACTGGAGGCCAGGGCCATCATCAGCGACACCGAGCCCTGCAAGGGCACCACCCGAATGCCCAAACGGTGCGCGGCGCGCACGATCGAGCCGCCAGGGTCGGCCACCGCGGGCATGCCCGCTTCGCTCACCAAACCCATGTCGTGTCCGGCACAGGCCGGCGCCAGCAAGGCCCGCAGTTGAGCCGCATCGTCGCCATCGGGGCTGTGATCCCCTTTTTTGTGCACTTGACGGGGCAGCTCTTGGATGTTCAGAGCTTGCAGCGTGTCGGCCAGACCGTGGATGGTTTGCACGCGCTTCAAAAACGCCCGCGTGGACTTGGCGTTTTCCGTGATCCAGTGCCGCAGCCCGGCGGCCACCCGCAAGGTGCTCTCGGGCAGGTGGTGCGCGATCGGGCTGTCGGTGTTGACGCCGAAGTCCAAGGGGGTCGGCACCAAATACAGGGTGCCCAAGCGTGGGGCGGTGCTCACAACAACTCGCAGCCAGCGGCGCGCAGCAGTTCGCAGGTGCGAATCAAGGGCAGGCCCACCAAGGCGGTGGGGTCGTCGTTGTCGATGCGCTCGAGCAAGGCAATGCCCAAGCCTTCGCTTTTGGCGCTGCCGGCACAGTCGTAAGGTGTCTCGGCGCGCAGGTACTGCTCAATGGCCTCGTCGCTCAGGTCACGAAACACCACCCGCACCGGCGCCAGCGCCACTTGTGAGAACCCCGTGGCTTGGCACACCACGGCCACCGCGGTTTGAAACACCACGGTTTGCCCGCGCATGCGTTGCAATTGAATGACCGCGCGGGCGTGGTCGCCCGGCTTGCCCAAAGGCTCGCCGTACAGGTCGGCGACTTGGTCGCTGCCGATCACCACCGCCGACGGGTGGCGCGCAGACACGGCCTGCGCCTTGGCCAAAGCCAGTCGCAGGGCCAAATCGGCGGGTTTCTCTTGGGGGTGAGGGGTCTCGTCGACCTCGGGGCGCTCGACCGTGAAGGGCAGGCGCAAGCGGCTGAGCAGTTCGCGGCGGTAAACGGAGGTGGAGCCCAAGATCAAAGGGCGGGAGGTGGCGGGCGCGTTCATGGGCCGTATTGTGTCCGTAAACCGGGGGCTGATTTACACTGCCGGCATGCAAGCGCTGACCCCCACCGACCCCACCAGCGTGTGGAACCCCAAAAGCCTCGACGTGCGCGCTTTCTCCCAGGCCGGCGCGGTGATGATCCAAGACACGCCCTTGGCCAGCTTTGACCGCTTGGCCGAAGAGGCCTTGGAAGGGGATTGGGGCCACGTGCGCTGGCGCATCCAGGGTGAGGTTCGGCCCGCCTTGGGCGAGGGCAAGCCCACACACTGGCTGCATTTGACGGCCCAAGCGGCCTTGGGTTTGACCTGTCAGCGGTGCTTGACCTGCGTGGTCAGCCATTTGTTGGTGGACCGTTGGTTCCGTTTTGTGGCCACCGAAACCCAAGCCGCCGAGGAAGACGAGGGTTGCGAGGAGGATGTCTTGGCGTGGGAGCCGCGCCCGGATGTGCTGTTGCTGATTGAAGACGAATTGCTGATGGCCATGCCCTTGGTGCCCATGCACGAGCATTGCGCAAGCCCCCTCCCAGTGGCCCAGCAGGATGATCCGAAGGTGCCGGATGAGCGCCCACACCCGTTTGCGGCCCTGGCCCAGATCAAAACAAGGCGCTGAGACCCAAAGTTGAACAGTGGCCCCAAGTCGATCCGTTCGGGCTATAATCTCAGGCTTTGCGCCAGTGACGATTTCACGGGTCCGGCGCGCAGGATGTTTTTTCGTCGTTGGGTCTTTGGCCCAATGTGCTGTTTTTTTTACCCGAATCCAGGAGCCGACCATGGCCGTTCAGCAAAACAAAAAGTCCCCTTCCAAGCGCGGCATGCACCGTTCGCACAACGCTTTGACCACGCCAGGCACCGCCGTGGAACCCACCACCGGTGAAGTTCACCTGCGCCACCACATCAGCCCCAACGGCTTTTACCGTGGTCGGCAGGTGTTGAAGAACAAATCCGAAGCCTAATGGCCCGAACAGGCCATCAGCGGTGGCGCCTCGGTGCGGCCGCTTGGGGGTCTGTTCCTTGGGAAATGCCCGCTGCCCGCGGGCATTTTTGTTTCGACGTCGAGCCTGATGGGCCACTTTGTAAGGTGTTGAGATGATCACCGTTGCAGTCGATTGCATGGGCGGGGATGTGGGGCCAGCGGCCACCATGCCCGCATGTGAGGCATTTTTGTCTCGCCACCCGCAGGCCCGGCTGATCTTGGTCGGCTTGCCCGACTTGGCCCAAACCTACCCGGCCTTGGCCCAGCACGAGCGATGCACCTGGGTGCATGCCAGCGAGGTGGTGTCCATGGACGACTCGGTGGAAACCGCGCTGCGCAAGAAAAAAGATTCTTCCATGCGCGTGGCCATCACCCAAGTCAAAGACAGCTTGGCCGATGTGGCGGTCTCGGCGGGCAACACGGGTGCCTTGATGGCGATTGCCCGTTATGTGCTCAAAACCCTTGACGGCATCGACCGCCCCGCGATTGCGTCGCAATTGCCCAACGCCAAAGGCGGGGGCACCACCGTGCTCGACTTGGGCGCCAATGTGGACTGCACGGCCGAACACCTGTTGCAATTTGCCGTCATGGGGTCGGCCTTGGTGGTGGCGATTTCTGGCAAAACAGCGCCTTCGGTGGGTCTCCTCAACATTGGCGAAGAGGTCATCAAAGGGAATGAAACCATCAAAAAAGCCGGTATTTTGTTGCGAAATGCAGCCAAGTCGGGCGATTTGAATTTTTATGGCAACGTTGAAGGCAACGATATTTTTGCCGGCACGGTCGACATCGTGGTGTGCGATGGTTTTGTGGGCAACGTGGCCCTGAAAACCAGCGAAGGCCTCGCGGGCATGATCGGCGGCTTCATGAAGCAAGAGTTTTCCCGCAACATTTTCACCAAGTTTGGTGCTTTGGTGGCTTACCCGGTGTTATCGGCGTTTAAAAAGCGCGTGGATCACCGACGCTACAACGGTGCGGCTTTGTTGGGTTTGCGGGGGTTGGTGTTCAAGAGTCACGGTTCGGCCGACGCCTTCGCTTTCGAAAATGCCCTTGCGCGGGCTTATGATGCTGCCCACAACCAGCTGCTGAGCAATGTGCGCGAGCGCATCGCCCATGCCGAGCCTTTGATGTTGTCGGCCATGGCCGACGCCTCAACCCACACGGCAACTGTTTGAACCTGATCCACAGCCATTAGCCCATGACCCTTTACGCCCGCATCACTGGCACGGGAAGCTGTTTGCCCGCCCGTCGCTTGACCAACCCCGATTTTGTGGAGCTGTTGGCCGCACGCGGCATCGAGACCAGCGACGACTGGATCGTGGAGCGCACCGGCATCCGCGCCCGTCACTTTGCCGCCGATGGCGAGTTTTCCAGCGACCTGGCCGCCCAGGCTTGCCGCCAAGCCATGCAGGCCGCAGGTGTGGAGCCTGCCGAGATCGACCTGATCATCGTGGCCACGTCCACCCCCGACATGGTGTTCCCCTCGACGGCGGCCATTTTGCAGCACAAATTGGGTATTCGCGGCTGCCCGGTGTTTGACGTGCAAGCGGTGTGCAGTGGTTTTGTGTATGCCCTCACCGTGGCCAACGCCATGATCCAGACAGGCAGCGCGCGCAAGGCCTTGGTGGTGGGCGCCGAGGTTTTTTCTCGGATTTTGGATTTCAACGACCGCACCACCTGTGTGCTGTTTGGTGATGGCGCGGGTGCGGTGGTCTTGGAGGCCAGCGACACGCCCGGTATCTTGGCCAGCGACCTGCACGCTGACGGTCAACACGTGGGTATTTTGTGCGTGCCCGGGCACGTCGATGGTGGCCAGATCAGTGGCGACCCCACCCTCAAGATGGACGGCCAAGCGGTGTTCAAGCTGGCCGTGGGCGTGCTGGAGGAAGCCGCTCGCGCGGTCTTGCTCAAAGCGGGCAAGACCGAAGCCGACATCGACTGGCTCATTCCCCACCAAGCCAACATCCGCATCATGCAAAGCACCGCGCGCAAGCTCAAGCTGTCCATGGACAAGGTGGTGGTGACGGTGGACCAACACGGCAACACCTCGGCCGCCTCGATTCCTTTGGCTTTGGACTGCGCTGTGCGCGATGGCCGCATCCAACCGGGCCAGACCCTCATGCTTGAAGGCGTGGGCGGCGGCTTCACCTGGGGTGCGGTCTTGTTGAACTTTTAAGCGAGCTTTTTTTCGTGAAAACACCCATGAACCACGTTGCCTTTGTTTTCCCCGGTCAAGGCTCCCAATCGGTGGGCATGCTCGACGCTTGGGGCGACCACCCCGTGGTGGCGCAAACCCTGCAAGAAGCCTCCGATGCCTTGCACGAAGACGTTGCCAAGCTGATCCATGAGGGCCCCAAAGAAGCCTTGGCCCTGACCACCAACACCCAGCCGGTGATGCTGGTGGCGGCCGTGGCCGCTTGGCGCGTGTGGCGCGCCGAGGCCGGGGCTCTGCCCATGGCCGTGGCCGGTCACTCCTTGGGTGAGTACTCCGCGTTGGTGGCGGCCGAGGTTTTGACCCTGAGCCAAGCTGCGCCTTTGGTGCGCCTGCGCGCAGCGGCCATGCAAGCGGCCGTGCCCGTGGGCACCGGCGCGATGGCGGCGATTTTGGGTTTGGATGCGGCGGCCGTGATCGCTGGCTGTGCCCAAGCGCAAGTCACGTTTGAGCCTGGCAGTGCCGAGGTGGTCGAAGCGGTGAACTTCAACGACCCTGGCCAAACCGTGATCGCCGGCAGCAAAGCCGCTGTGGACAAAGCCTGCGAGGTCCTCAAGGCCAACGGCGCCAAGCGTGCTTTGCCTTTGCCGGTGTCCGCACCGTTCCACTCCAGCCTGATGAAGCCCGCGGCCGAACAACTCAAGCAGGCTTTGGCCGAGACCGTGTTGGCCAAGCCCACCATGCCCGTGATCAACAACATCGATGTGGCGGTACAAACCGACGCCGATGCGATTCGCGACGCTTTGTACCGACAAGCGTTTGGCCCGGTCCGTTGGGTGGAGTGTGTCAAGGCCATGCAATCTCGGGGTGCGGGCCTCTTGGTGGAGTGTGGCCCCGGCAAGGTGCTCGCGGGCATGGCCAAACGGATCGACCCGACCCTGACCGGCGCGCCCCTGTTCGATCCCGCCAGCCTCGCCGAGGTCAAAGCCTTGCTGGCCGCATAAACGAAAGCATTCGCATGTCTGAAACAAAATTGTCGGCCCCAGTGGCCTTGGTGACCGGCGCCTCGCGCGGCATTGGCGCGGCCATTGCTCAAGGATTGGCCACCCAAGGCTTCATCGTCATCGGCACCGCCACCAGCGACGATGGCGCCAGCAAAGTCAGCGCCGCTTTGGCGGGTGCTCCTGCGGGCAGCCGAGGCGCCTGTTTGGATGTCAACGACGTGGCCCAAGCCCAAGCGCTGATGGACGAGATCGTGGGCGCCCATGGTGGCTTGCAGGTCTTGGTCAACAACGCGGGCATCACCCGCGATATGTTGGCCATGCGCCTCAAAGACGAAGACTGGGACGCGGTGCTCGACACCAACCTCAAGGCCGTCTTTCGCATGAGCCGTGCCGCCATCAAGCCCATGATGAAGCAGCGCTACGGGCGCATCATCAGCATCACCAGCGTGGTGGGCGCCTCGGGTAACCCAGGTCAAGCCAACTACGCGGCGGCCAAAGCTGGCGTGGCCGGCATGACCCGCGCCTTGGCGCGGGAGTTGGGCAGCCGAAACATCACCGTCAACTGCGTGGCCCCCGGTTTCATTGAAACCGACATGACCGCGTCGTTGACCGAAGAGCAACAAAAGGCGTTGTTGGGGCAAATCCCCCTGGGCCATTTGGGCAAACCCGCCGATATCGCCCATGCTGTGGCGTTTTTGGCCAGTCCGCTGGCGGGTTACATCACCGGACAAGAGCTGCACGTCAATGGCGGCATGTTCATGGCCTAATGTAAAATACAAGCTGTAATTTCAACCACCCTCAGAGGGATCTATGAGCGATATCGAAGCACGTGTGAAGAAAATCATTGCCGAACAACTCGGCGTTGAAGAAAGCCAAGTCACCAAGGAAAAAGCCTTCGTGGCCGATTTGGGCGCCGACTCCTTGGACACGGTGGAACTGGTCATGGCCTTGGAAGACGAATTCGGTATCGAAATCCCGGACGAAGACGCCGAGAAGATCACCACCGTTCAAAACGCCATCGACTACGCGATGGCCCACCAAAAAGCCTAAGGGCCTCACAGGCCAGCCTCGAGACACCGACGTGAACCGAGGCGGCCAGCATCACGCCACTCATCGCGTGGGAGTAAACCAATGACCCGTCGTCGCGTTGTCGTGACCGGTCTGGGCTGCATCAGTCCCGTGGGCAACACGGTGACCGCCGCTTGGGACCAATTGTTGGCCGGCCAATCTGGCATCGGTCTGATCACCAAATTCGATGCCGAGGCTTTTTCCTGCAAGATCGCGGGTGAAGTCAAAGGTTTTGATTTGGAGTCTTACATCGGCGCCAAAGAAGCGCGCACGATGGACACCTTCATTCATTACGGTATCGCCGCGGCCCACCAAGCCGTGGTCGATTCTGGCTTGCCCACAGGCGACAGTTTGGGGGAAGAGCAAGCCGCCCGCTTTGGCGTCATCATCGGTTCGGGCATTGGCGGTTTGCCGCTGATCGAAAACACCCACGCAGAATTGATCGCGCGCGGTCCTCGCCGCATTTCGCCCTTCTTTGTGCCTGCGTCCATCATCAACATGATCTCCGGTCATGTGTCGATGCGCTTTGGCTTCAAAGGGCCGAACTTGGCCATTGTCACGGCTTGCACCACCGGCTTGCACTGCATCGGTGAAGCCGCTCGCAAGATCGAGTACGGCGACGCCGATGTGATCGTCGCTGGCGGCGCCGAAGCCACCGTCTCGCCCTTGGGTGTGGGCGGCTTTGCGTCCATGCGCGCTTTGTCGACCCGCAACGACGACCCCGCGACCGCGTCGCGCCCTTGGGACAAAGACCGCGATGGTTTTGTACTGGGGGAGGGCGCTGGCGTCATGGTCTTGGAAGAGTACGAACACGCCAAAGTGCGGGGCGCCAAAATTTACGCCGAACTCTCCGGTTATGGCATGAGTGCGGACGCCGGTCACATGACTGCGCCCAACATGGACGGCCCACGCCGTGCCATGGTCAATGCGCTCAAAAACGCCGGCGTCAACCCCGACCAAGTCGACTACCTCAATGCCCACGGCACCTCCACGCCACTGGGAGACGTGAACGAAACCAACGCCATCAAAGCGGCTTTGGGCGATCACGCCCACCGCACCGTGGTCAATTCCACCAAGTCCATGACCGGGCATTTGCTCGGCGGCGCTGGCGGCATTGAGAGCATCTTCACGGTGCTGGCGGTGCACCACCAAAAGAGCCCGCCCACCATCAACATCTTCAACCAAGATTCCGAGTGCGATTTGGACTACTGCGCCAATACCGCTAGGGACATGAAGATCGATGTGGCCGTTAAAAACAACTTCGGTTTTGGCGGCACCAACGGCACGCTGGTGTTTCGCCGCATTTAAGCCCAGCGAGTTCGACCCATGCACAAGGCCCCATCGGTGACGTATCCGGTGGGGCCTTGTGTTTGGTACGCCCGCGTGCTGTGGGTGGCTTTGACGGTGGTGGCCTTGGCTGGTCTTGCCGTTGCAGTCTGGGGACAAGAACCCAGCGCCATGAAGGTTTCTGCGGCGCTGGGCGTGTGGTTGTGCGCGGTGGGTGCCGTGGCCTTGCATCTGGCGCGGGTGCCCAAGGGTCAGCTGACTTGGCGTTGTGAGGCGCAAGCGGGGGTCGATGGCGAGTGGGTTTGGCAGCCCGAGGTGGGACGCGCCGCTTTGGTGTCGGTGTCCGTTGTGTGGCCAGGCAACCGCGTCTTGGGCCTACGCCTATGGGACGGACTTGGTCATACCCATTGGGTCTGGGCGCAGGCCCAACATGCCCCGCATGACTGGTTGACCTTGCGTCGTGCTTTGATTTCATCCACCATCGGTCCATGAGCGCTGAGCGCAGGTATATTCGATGTCAATGACGCCGCCCGATGCCTCTGTTCGACCCCCGACCAACAGCGACAGCTTACTGGTGCAACGCTGCTTGGAAGGTGATAAGCGGGCCTTTGATTTGTTGGTCATCAAATACCAACGCCGGGTGGAGCGGCTGATCGGCCGCATGGTCAGGGACGTCGATGCCGTGCCCGACATCGCCCAAGAAACCTTCATTCGCGCTTACCGGGCTTTGCCGCAGTACCGGGGAGATGCGCAGTTCTACACCTGGCTTTACCGAATCGCGGTCAACACCGCCAAAAAACGGTTGATGGTGATGAAGCGGGACCCCTTGGTCTTTGCCCCAGACAAGGACGAAGAGGACGCCGATGAAACTTCCAGCGTTTGGCGGGAACCAAGGGGGTACAGCGCTGATAACGAAACACCGGAAGCGGTGCTGGCCAGTCGTGAAATTGCCCAAGCGGTCAACGACGCCATGGCGGCATTGCCCGCCGATTTGCGCACCGCGATCGAGTTGCGCGAATTGGAGGGGATGAGCTATGAGGCCATTGCGCTGGCGCAAGGGTGCCCGATTGGAACCGTGCGCTCGCGTATTTTCCGGGCGCGTGAGGCTATTTCGGCCCGCATCCAACCGATGTTGGAACATCAAACAGGCAAACGGTGGTGAAGATGAACGAAACCATGATGCAAACAGCGCCCATTGCGGCTGACATTGAAGCCGACCACTGGCGCGAATGCCTGTCGGCGCTGGTCGACGGCGAGCTCAGCGCAGACGAGGTGGATGGGTTGATGGCGGCCATCGAGCGCGACCCGCAGCTCCAAGCCGTGTGGGCCCGCTACCAAACCCTGGGTCCATTGGTGGTTCGCGCCCATGCCGCCTTGCCGCCAGAGCCAGCGGCCAACGACCCTGTGTTTTGGCGCCGTTGGGCGGTGGCGGCTTCTCTGGTGGCCATCAGCACGATCACCTGGGGCCTGCTTGAACAGGCGGCACCGGACAGCACCACCTTGGCCCAAGGCCAAGGTGCCGTGTGGTTGTCGAGCGCTGCTGGCCCCATGATGCGCGACCCAGCGTTGGAAGAGCTCTTGCAGCAACACCGCGAGTTGGGCGACGGTGGTGCCTTGCAAGTCAGCACCGGATTTTTGCGCAGTGCCACTTTGCACAACACGCCTTGACCACAGGACTTCACATGCCCCACTTCACACAACGCACACCCGAGGCTGGTCGCTGGCGCTGGGCCCGCTGGGCGGTCGCTGTCGGTTGTTGCTGGGGTCTGTTGACAGCGTCTGCGGGCACGGTGGACGATTGGTTGTCCAAAACCCAAGAGGCCACCCGTGGACGCGCCTACACCGGGACCTTGGTGGTGAGCGCTGGTGATGAGCTATCGGTTTCCAAAGTGTGGCACGTGTGCGATCGCACCACCCAGATGGAGCGCGTTGACAACCTCTCAGGACCCGCGCGAACCACCATTCGGCGCAACAGCGACGTCATCACCTTTGTGCACGACAAAAAAATTGCCTACACCGATCAGCGCGATTCCTTGGGTTTGTTGCCCATGCGTTGGCGCGCCAATGGTGAATCCTTGGATCGCCTCTACCGAATGCGCGAAGGTGGTGTACAGCGCGTGGCGGGTCACGATGCCAAGGTCGTGGAGCTGCTGCCGCACGACGCATCCCGGTGGGGTTACCGCCTTTGGACCGAGGTGCAATCCGGCGTGGTCATCAAGTTGCAAACCTTGGATGGCCGTGGTGCTGTGTTGGAGCAGGTGGCTTATTCGGAGTTGCAACTGGGGGCGCCGGTCAGCATGCAGGCCTTGGAGCAGCGCATGAAGAACACCGAGGGTTACGTGGTCAAACCAAGGGTCTTGAAAAAGAACACTTGGCCCCCATTTATTCGACTCAAGCCTGAGCCCGTGTTGGGTTTTTCTGCCATGAGTTGCTACCAGCGCACCGAGGCTGATGCCCCGGCGCTGGCGGCCCGAGCGCACTGCGTGTTCAGTGATGGCTTGGCCTCGGTGTCGGTTTTTGTGGAGCCCATGCGCGCTGATGCACCCTTCACGCCGACCCAAACCACGCGTGGTGCCACCCAAGTCGTGACCCAGGCCCTTGGACCTTATTGGGTCAGCGCCATGGGCGAGGCGCCGCCCGAGACCTTGCAGCGCTTGTCCAAGCATTTGCTCCTTCAACCTTGATCTGACTGTCACCATGATTGCCAAGCCCCTGATGTCTTCACTTTCTTTTTTAACCGGCCGCATGCAGCCATCCCTGGCGCATGCTTGCGCTGGGGTGCTGTGCCTAGCACTTTTAACGCCCATGCCCAGGGCTTGGGCGCAGTCAGCACCCTTGGTCAGCGGCTTGCCCGATTTCACGGGGCTGGTCGATGCGGTGGGCCCTTCGGTGGTCAACATCAGAACCCTAGAAAAGGCCAAGCCCAAGGCCGGCGGACCCAACTCGCAGGATGAGCAGATGCTGGAGTTTTTCCGTCGCTTCGGCATTCCTGTGCCCCCTGGTGCAGCTCCACGTTCGCCGCGACAAGCGCCACCAAACGAAGAGGCGCAGCCCAGCGGGGTGGGCTCGGGGTTTGTGTTGACCGCCGATGGTTTCATCATGACCAATGCCCATGTGATTGAGGGTGCTGACGAGCTCTTGGTGACCTTGCCCGATCAGCGCGAATACAAGGCGCGTGTGATCGGTTCCGATAAACGCACCGACGTGGCGGTGGTCAAGGTCGAGGCGCTCGGTTTGTCGCCCGTGAAAATCGGCGATGTCAGCCGCTTGCGGGTGGGCGAGTGGGTGATGGCGATTGGTTCGCCCTTTGGGTTGGACAACACCGTGACGGCGGGCATCGTGAGTGCCAAGCAGCGCGACACGGGCGACTACTTGCCCTTCATTCAAACCGATGTCGCCATCAACCCTGGCAACTCAGGTGGTCCACTCATCAACATGCGCGGCGAGGTGGTGGGCATCAACAGCCAAATTTATTCGCGTTCGGGTGGCTTTCAGGGCATCTCCTTCGCCATCCCCATTGATGAAGCGGTGCGCGTCTCCGATCAGTTGCGCACGATCGGACGGGTGAGCCGTGGGCGCATTGGTGTGCAGTTCGAGCAGGTCAGCAAAGAGGCGGCCGAGTCAAATGGTTTGGGCCAGGTGCGTGGCGCACTCGTGCGCGGCGTGGAGCTCAACTCACCCGCGGCCAAAGCCGGTTTGGAGCCGGGCGACATCATCGTGAGCTTTGACGGCAAAGCCATTGAGCGCTCCGCCGATTTGAGACGATTGGTGGGCAACACCGCACCGGGCACGGCGAGTCGCATCACCATCTTCCGCCGTGGCGCCCAGCGCGAGCTGAGCATCACCGTGGCAGAGGTGGAGGGTGATGCTCCCCGCGCCGCGGCAACGCCGTCTGCACCCGCACCGAAGAGCGTGGTGGTCAAAGCTTTGGGTCTGGGCTTGAGCGACCTGACTGAAGCACAGAAGAAAGCTTTGGCTGTGCCCGCTGGCGTGGTCGTGGTCAGTGTCGAGGGGCCTGCGGCTCGCGCGGGCTTGCGTGAGGACGACGTCATCGTGTCGGTGGCCAACGAACAAATCAAAGACCTCCAATCTTTGCAAGCGGTCTTGGCCAAACTGGAACGGAACAAACCTTTGAGTGTGTTGTTCCGCCGCGGGGAGTGGGCCCAATACACCGTGATTCCACCAGAGCCCCGCTGAGCTTGGTCCCCCTAAAACCATCCATTTCAGACGGGTATTGGGATTTTTTGGCGGGTGGGGTGGTCAATTTGCGACAAGGTCGGTGCTGTGAGGTCTTTGATAAGCTGTGGATTGTTAGTAAACGCTCACACCGTTAATTTTTTATGGGTTTGAATTTCGATAAAATCAGGCCCATTGGTCGATTTGAGGAGCTGGACGGGGGATCAAATTGGGCCGATGTGGGATTTTGTTTCGCTGACCTTGCCCAGGGTCGTTGGACGTGGTTCAGGCACCACACCAGCTTGTGGATAAGCTGTGTATGAGTTTCATGTTGTTGCGCTGCAACAAGCGGAAATGGCCGTTGCGAGGGTTTGCCAAAGGGGCTTTTTGCCTACAATGAAACCCCAACTATCGCAGTTGCCATTGATTGTTGGTTCTGGGCGCGTCACACACTGACGCGCCCTTTTTTATGGCTTTTGAATTCGAGCGTAGGGTCTTGCAGGACCGCGCCGAACGGATTTTTTGATGCATCACATTCGCAATTTTTCGATCATCGCGCACATCGACCACGGCAAGTCCACCTTGGCCGATCGGATCATTTCCCGCTGCGGCGGTTTGTCGGACCGCGAGATGAGCGAGCAGGTGCTCGACTCGATGGACATCGAGAAAGAGCGCGGCATCACCATCAAGGCGCAAACCGCGGCCCTCCAATACAAAGCCAAGGATGGGCAGGTCTACAACCTGAACCTGATCGACACCCCCGGCCACGTCGACTTCTCGTATGAGGTCAGTCGCTCGCTCTCGGCGTGCGAAGGCGCTTTGTTGGTGGTCGACGCCAGTCAAGGCGTGGAAGCGCAAACCGTGGCCAACTGCTACACGGCCTTGGACCTCGGTGTTGAGGTCTTGCCCGTGCTGAACAAGATGGACCTGCCCAACGCAGACCCGGAGAACGCCAAGATCGAGATCGAAGACGTGATCGGCATCGACGCGACCAACGCCATTCCCTGCTCGGCCAAAACCGGCATGGGTGTGGACGAGATTTTGGAAGCGGTGGTGGCCCACATCCCGCCGCCACAAGGCAAGCCCGATGCGCCCCTTCGGGCCATGATCATCGACAGCTGGTTCGACACCTACGTGGGTGTGGTCATGTTGGTGCGTGTGGTCGATGGCCGCCTGCTCAAGGGCGAGCGTTTCACGATGATGGCCACTCACGCTGTTTACAACGCCGACAACTTGGGTGTGTTCACCCCGGCCAACCAGCCGCGTGACTCGCTCAACGCCGGTGAGGTGGGCTACATCATCGCTGGCATCAAGGAACTGGCCGCAGCCAAGGTGGGCGACACCATCACTCTGGAAAAGAAGCTGCCCAACAACCTCGGCCCTGCCACCGAAGCCTTGCCCGGTTTTAAGGAAATCCAACCCCAGGTTTTTGCCGGTTTGTACCCGTCGGAGGCCAGCGAATACGACCAATTGCGCGATGCCCTGGAAAAGCTCCAGCTCAACGACGCGGCCTTGCGCTACGAGCCCGAGGTGTCCCAAGCTTTGGGTTTTGGTTTCCGCTGTGGCTTCTTGGGTCTCCTGCACATGGAAATCGTGCAAGAGCGCTTGGAGCGCGAATTTGACCAAGACCTCATCACCACCGCCCCCAGCGTGGTCTACGAGGTGATGCGCGCCGATGGCGAGGTGGTCAAGGTCGAGAACCCTTCCAAAATGCCCGAGGTCGGTCGCATCGAAGAAATCCGCGAGCCCATCGTCACCGTGCACCTCTACATGCCGCAGGAATATGTGGGCGCGGTCATGACCTTGGCCAACCAAAAGCGCGGTGTGCAAATGAACATGGCTTACCACGGCAAGCAGGTCATGCTGACCTACGAGATGCCGCTGGGCGAGATCGTGCTGGACTTCTTCGACAAGCTCAAGAGCGTAAGCCGTGGCTACGCGTCCATGGACTACGAATTCAAAGAGTACCGCGCCTCCGACGTGGTCAAGGTCGACATCTTGCTCAACGGCGAGAAGGTCGATGCCCTGTCCATCATCGTGCACCGCAGCCAGTCGCAGTACCGCGGCCGTGCGGTCACCGCCAAGATGCGTGAGATCATCAGCCGACAACAATTTGACGTGGCCATTCAAGCGGCCATTGGCGGCAACATCATCGCCCGTGAAACCATCAAAGCGCTGCGCAAAAACGTGCTGGCAAAATGCTACGGCGGCGACATCAGCCGCAAGCGCAAGCTCCTTGAGAAACAAAAAGCAGGCAAGAAACGCATGAAACAAATCGGTTCGGTCGAAGTGCCTCAAGAAGCCTTCTTGGCCATTTTGCAGGTTGAAGATTGATGAACGCCCTGATGTCCTCTTTCACCGCCGTGGTCTTGGCCGCGTTCGTGTCTTACACCGGCGCTTGGTACCTGGGCGTGTTCGAGGGCAACTTCGCGCTGCTCCTTTTGCTCGCCGTGGTCGTCACCGGCGTGTATTGGGTGCTGGAGAAGCTCTACTTTTTGCCCGAACGCCGCCGCGCCGCCGACCGTGCCGACGCCGCCCAAGCCCAGCGCATCGCTGAGCTGGCACGTCAAGGCATCACCCAAGTGGACACCGACACCAGCGCCGCCACCCGGCAAGCCCTCTTGCAACAACCTTGGTGGCTGGACTGGACCGCGGGCTTGTTCCCCGTCATCTTGGCGGTGTTTGTCTTGCGCTCGTTTTTGTTCGAGCCTTTCAAGATCCCTTCGGGCTCCATGATCCCGACCCTGCGCGTGGGTGACCTGATCTTGGTCAACAAGTTTCACTACGGCGTGCGCTTGCCCGTGGTCAACACCAAAATCATCGACAACCACGAACCCAAGCGTGGCGATGTGATGGTCTTCCGTTACCCACCCCAGCCCACACTCGACTACATCAAGCGCGTGGTGGGAGTGCCCGGTGACGAAGTGGCCTACCTCAACAAACGCTTGACCGTCAACGGACAAGCCATTGACACCCAAGCCCAACCCGAGTTCTTCGATGCCGACACGCTGCGCTACAGCCAGCAGTGGCGTGAGACCTTGGTCGATCGCCAGTACAACGTGCTCACCGACGATACCCGACCCGCCTTTGTGGGCGGTGCGAGCGAATTCCCTGGGCGCGAGGCGTGTCACTACAGCGCCGAAGGTGTGGTGTGCAAAGTCCCCGCCGGTCACTACTTCATGATGGGCGACAACCGCGACAACTCGCTGGATTCGCGCTACTGGGGCTTTGTGCCCGAGAGCCACATCGTGGGCAAGGCTTTCTTTGTTTGGATGAACTTTGGCGACCTCGGCCGCATCGGCGGGTTTGAATGAACGTGTCGCCACAGGGGGTCTCATGGGCTTGAGCTTGGAGTTGTTGGCTCTGCAAGACCGCTTGCAGCACCGGTTTGAGCAGCCGCGTTTGTTGGAACGCGCCATCACCCACCGCAGCTTCTCCAGCGACCACTACGAGCGCCTGGAGTTTTTGGGTGACTCGGTGCTGAGCTTGGCGGTTTCGGCCCTGCTGTTCGAGTCGCTCACCGACCTGCCCGAAGGCGATTTGTCCCGCGTGCGCGCCAACCTGGTCAAACAAGAGACCTTGTTCGACATCGCCACGCGCATCGGCCTGCCCCAAGTGCTCAAACTGGGCGACGGCGAAAAGCGCTCGGGCGGTCACAAGCGCCCTTCGATCCTGGCCGATGCTTTGGAAGCCATCATCGGCGCGGTGTACCTCGACGCCGGCTTCGAAGCCGCCAGTGCCTTGGTGCGCCGCCTCTTCAGCGGCTTGGAGCTCAACGCGCAGATGAGCGCCATGGGCAAAGACCCCAAAACCGCCTTGCAAGAATGGTTGCAAGGGCGCAAGATGAAGTTGCCCCAGTACCGCGTCGTCGGTACCCAAGGCGAAGCCCACCGCCAGACCTTCGATGTCGAATGCCTGATCACCGAAACGGGCCATTGCGAGCGGGGCATTGGTGCTTCGCGTCGCGCCGCCGAGCAAGCCGCGGCGGCGGCGATGCTCGAACACCTCCAAGAGCCATGAACACACCGACCCCCAAGCCCCCCCCAAACGACCTCGACGCCATGCTGACCCAAGCCTTGGGTGGCGTGCGCGCCACGGCCACCGAGGTGGCCGAAGCGGCGGGGCCTCAGCGCTGCGGTTATGTGGCCATCGTGGGCAAGCCCAACGTCGGTAAATCGACCCTGCTCAATGCTTTGGTCGGACAAAAAATCAGCATCACCTCCAGCAAAGCGCAAACCACGCGACACCGCATCACCGGCTTTCGCACCGAAGGCGCCAGCCAGTTTGTGTTCGTGGACACGCCCGGCTTTCAAACCCGCCACGGCAACGCCCTCAACCGCGCCTTGAACAAAACCGTGCTCGGCGCTGTGAACGACGTGGACCTGATCGTGTTCGTGGTCGAGGCCGGGCAGTTCAACGCTGCCGACGCCAAGGTGCTGTCTTTGTTGCCCGCCAATGTACCGGCCATTTTGCTGGCCAACAAATTCGATCTGGTGCACCGCCGCGGTGAACTCGCGCCTTGGTTGCAAAGCATGCAAGAGCGCCACCCCTTTGCCGAGTTCGTGCCCATGTCGGCCAAGAACAGCAAAGACATCCAGCGCCTGTTCGCGATTTTCGAAAAATACCTGCCCGAGCAGCCTTGGATGGCCGCGCCCGACGACCTGACCGACCGCAGCGAGCGCTTCATGGCCAGCGAGATGGTGCGCGAGAAACTCTTTCGCCTGACCGGCGACGAGTTGCCCTACACCTCCACCGTGGTGATCGACAAGTTCGAGGAAGAGGGCCGCATGAAGCGCATCGCCGCGACCATCGTGGTCGAGCGCGAAGGCCACAAAGGCATGGTCATTGGCGACAAGGGCGAGAAGCTCAAGCGCATCGGCACCGAGGCCCGCCAAGAGCTTGAAAAGCTTTGGGATTGCAAGGTGTTCTTGGAGCTGTGGGTCAAGGTGCGATCGGGTTGGGCCGACGACGACGCGCGCGTGCGCTCCTTCGGTTATGAGTGATGGCCCTGCGCCGCTACACCGATGAACCGGCCTTTGTGCTGCACCGCTACGATTGGAGCGAAGCCAGCCTGGTCTTAGAGGTGTTCAGCCGCCACCACGGTCGCATGGCCTTGGTGGCCAAAGGGGTCAAACGCCCCACCTCCCAATTCCGCCCGGTCTTGCTGCCCTTGCAGCCGTTGCTCTTGTCTTGGGGCGGTGAGGCCGAGGTGCGCACGCTCAAAGCCGCGCAGTGGCAAGGCGGACACGTCATGCCCACTGGCGACGCTTTGCTCGCGGGCAGTTACCTCAACGAGTTGCTGCTGCGTTTGCTCGCCCGCGACGACCCCCACCCGCGTTTGTTTGACCATTACCGCAGCGCCGTCGAGTTGCTCGCAGCCAACGTCGAAGCACAGGCTTGGGTGCTGCGCGCCTTTGAATTGGTCTTGTTGCGTGAGGTCGGCCTCTTGCCCGATTTGGCGCATGAGGGCAGTACTTTGGCACCCGTGCAGCCACAAGTGCAGTACGTGATCGACGCAGAAAACGGTCTTCGGCCGGCCCGTGCCCAAGAATCCCACACGCTCATGGGTGAGCAGGCCTTGGCACTCCAAGCCGCTTTGGACAACACGCAGGACGCTCGCGCCATCTGGCAAGCCTGCGCCAGTTGCGCGACAGCCCTTCGCCGGCCCTTGCGGACCTTGCTGCACTACCATAGCGGTGTGCAGGTGTTCAAAACCCGCCAATTGATGCTCGACGTTCACGCCCTCAACCGCGCCCCGCCATGACCGCTCACACCCGAACCGCTTTGTCGGTCAACCTCAACAAAGTTGCCTTGGTGCGCAACACCCGCCATTTGGGTATCCCATCGGTGACCCGCGCCGCGCAGCTGTGTTTGAGCGCCGGAGCCCACGGCATCACCGTGCACCCCCGACCCGATGAGCGCCACATCCGCCCGCAAGATGTGTGGGACTTGGCCGAGCTCATGCGCGATTGGCCGGGGCGCGAGTTCAACATCGAGGGCAACCCTTTCCACAACCTGATGGACGTGGCCCAGACCGTCTGCCGTTTGGGTGGTCGGGTCGACCAGCTGACCTTCGTGCCCGACAGCGAAGGCCAGTTCACCAGCGACCACGGTTGGTCTTTTCCCGCCGACGCCGATCGCTTGCGCCCCCTGATTGCCCAAGCCCAAGCGCTGGGGGCCCGCGTGAGCCTGTTCATGGACGCCGACGCTTCAGCCATGGCGGCGGCGCGCGCCGTGGGTGCCGACCGCGTGGAGCTCTACACCGAACCCTATGCCGCGGCCTGGCACGGCCCAGAGCGCACCGCGCAGCTGCAACGCTTTGCCTTGGCCGCCCAAGCCGCCATCGACGCGGGCTTGGGGGTGAACGCTGGCCACGACCTGAACTTGGACAACCTCGCGGCCTTTGCTCAAGCCGTACCCGGTTTGCAAGAGGTCTCGATCGGCCACGCCCTCATCGCCGACGCCTTGGAGCGCGGCTACAGCGCCACGGTGGCGGAGTATTTGGCCTGTTTGGAGCGCCCATGAAGTTGACCGCCGCGATCGTGGGCATCGGCAACGACATCTGCAACGTGCGGCGCATCGAAGCCGCCTGGCAACGCCACGGCGAGCGTTTTGTACGGCGGGTGCTCGGCGAGGCCGAGCAGCGCGTGTGGCAGCAACGCAGCCAGCGCTGGCCGGGGCGCGGTGTGCGTTACTTGGCCACGCGCTTTTCGGCCAAAGAGGCCTTCAGCAAAGCTGTGGGTTTGGGCATGCGCATGCCCATGACCTGGCGCGATTGCGAAATCCTCAACCACCCCAGCGGCCAGCCCTATGTCCGTTTGTCGGGTGAGCTCAAGACTTGGTTTGAAGCCCAGGGCTGGCGCGCCCACGTCACCGTCAGCGACGAGACCGATTACGCCACCAGCGTGGTCGTGGTCGAACACATGCCTTTGTGAGCAACCCATGAACCTGCACGCCCCTTTGATCATCGATGTGACCGGCCTGAGTTTGACCGATGCCGACCGCCAGCGCTTAGCCCACCCCTTGGTGGGCGGCGTGATCTTGTTTGGTCGCAACTGGCAGGGGCGTGAGCAGCTCACGGCCCTGTGCCGCGACATCAAGGCCGTGCGCGAGGACCTGCTGATCGCGGTCGACCACGAGGGCGGCCGTGTGCAGCGTTTTCGCACCGACGGTTTCACCCACTTGCCACCGATGGCGGCCTTGGGCGCGCTCTGGAGCGAACCCGAGCGCCGCGGTGAGATGGCCGGCGCCTCGGTGTTGCGCGCCATCAACGCCGCCGTGGCCACCGGTTATGTCTTGGGTGCCGAGTTGCGCGCCTGCGGTGTGGACATGAGCTTCACGCCCGTGCTCGACCTGAACCACGGCGACAGCGCCGTCATCGGCGACCGCTCCTTTGGTCGTGATCCCCGCAGCGTGGCCCTGTTGGCGCAAAGCCTCATGCACGGCTTGGCGCTCAGCGGCATGGGCAATTGTGGCAAGCACTTTCCCGGCCATGGCTTTGCCCACGCCGATTCGCACGTGGCCCTGGCCGTGGATCCGCGCAGCCTCAGCACCATCTTGGCCGACGACGCTTTGCCCTATGGCTGGCTCTCGGCGAGTTTGCAGGCCGTCATGCCGGCCCATGTGGTCTACCCCAAGGTGGACAACTGCCCGGCCGGTTATTCGGCGCGTTGGCTCCAAGCGGTGTTGCGCCAGCGTTTGGGCTTCACCGGGGCCATCTTCAGCGATGACCTGAGCATGGCCGCGGCGCGCCAAATCCAAGGCCAAACCCTGAGCTTTGCCCAAGCCAGTTTGGCTGCCTTGGACGCGGGCTGCGACATGGTGCTCTTGTGCAACCAATCGGTGGTGGATGGCGGTTCTCCCATCGACGAGGCCATCGAAGCCCTGTCGCGCGCGTGGATGCACCGCGAATGGCAACCCAACCCGGCCAGCGAAGAACGCCGTTTGGCTTTGTTGCCGACCCAAGCCGCGCCCGATTGGGATGAGCTGATGGTTTCGCCGCGCTACATGCAGGCGCTGGCTTTGTTGCCTTAACAGGCTTCAGCCACTCACGCCGTGTTGTTCGAGCAGGTCGCAGACCAGCTCCAAGCGCAGCAAGGGGTTGTCCAACGACATCAGTTGCTGCCGCGTGGCCAAGGGCAGGGGCAAGAGCTCGGCCCAGCGGTTGGCCAACCAGCCGCTGTCGGTCCACGCAAAGGGGGGTTGTAGCGGCCAATCGGCTAGGGCCTGGGGTGCTTGCTCTTGCATGCTTTGCAACACCGATTGAAGGGCTGTTTGCGCGCGTGTGAGGTCTGGCGGTACGCCCACCATGGCATCGGTTGGCAAGATTTCAATATCGGCCATCCACAAGCCGTGGGGTTTTTGTTCGCTGGTCAAGATGCGAAAGCGTTCGCGGCCTTGGCACTGCACCCGCCACAATGCCGGTTGAACTTTGTCAAGTTGCTGCAAATGGGCCAGTGTGCCCACGCTCTCAAGGCGAGCAGCTTCGCCAGTCGGTGTGCGCACCTCGCGGCCCTCAGACAAAGCCACCACCCCAAACGGGGACTGTTCGCTGTGGCAGCGGCCAATCATGTCGAGGTAGCGCACCTCAAAGATTTGGAGCGGCAAGTGGCCGCCGGGGAAGAGCACGCTTTGCAGTGGGAACAGCGGCACCGTGTGCCGCGTTCCGGGCGCCCATGGGGGGCTCAATCTGCCGCCACCACGTCGGCGCTTTGGCGCTGCAACATGGCCAAGGTGTTGGCCACCGTGCTGCGCAGCTCGCGGCGGTCACAAATGAAGTCCACCGCGCCCTTGGTCTGCAAGAACTCGGCGCGCTGAAAGCCTTCGGGTAACTTCACGCGCACGGTGTTCTCGATCACGCGCGGGCCGGCAAAGCCGATCAGCGCCTTGGGCTCGGCGATCACCACGTCGCCCATGAACGCAAAACCAGCCGACACACCACCCATGGTCGGGTCGGTCAGCACGCTCACATAGGGCAGGCCTTTTTTGGCCAAACGCGTGAGCGCGGCGTTGGTCTTGGCCATTTGCATCAGCGAGAGCAAGCCCTCTTGCATGCGCGCACCACCCGTGGCGGTGAAACAAATGAACGGCACTTTTTGGGCGATGGCTTCTTCGACGCCGCGCACAAAGCGCTCGCCCACCACCGAGCCCATGGAGCCGCCCATGAAATCGAATTCAAAACAGGCCACGACCACGTTGACGCTTTGCACCGAGCCGCCCATGACGATCAGCGCATCGGTCTCGCCGGTGTTCTCCATCGCTTCTTTGATGCGCTCGGGGTATTTGCGGCTGTCCTTGAATTTCAAGGGGTCGACTGGCACCACCTCTTGCGCCACCTCGTAGCGGCCTTCGGCGTCCAAAAACGCGTTCAGGCGCGAACGCGCACCGATGCGGTGGTGGTGGCTGCAGTGCGGGCACACGTTCTGGTTTTTCTCCAGATCGGTTTTGTAGAGCACCGCTTCGCAGCTGGGGCACTTGACCCACAAACCTTCGGGCACACTTCGACGCTCGCTGGGGTCGGTGTGCGTGATTTTGGGGGGTAAGAGCTTTTCAAGCCAAGACATAAGAATCTCCTTCAGCGCTGAATTAAACCATGGCCGGGTGGGGCCAGATCAGGCGTCCAAGGCCTGTCGAATGTCGCTCAAAAAGGCCTGTGCCACCGGCACCACACGCTCGCGCGGTTCGGCGTCGATGAGCTGGATGATCTTGCTGCCAATGACCACCGCGTCGGCGCTTTCACCCACGGCGCGCGCGGTGGCGGCGTCGCGGATGCCAAAGCCCACACCCACAGGGATACTCACGTGGGCGCGGATGCGCGGCAGCATCGCTTGCACTTGGCTGACGTCCAAAGTGCCCGCGCCCGTCACGCCTTTGAGCGAGACGTAGTACACGTAGCCGCTGGCCACACGGGCCACTTGAGCCATGCGGGCGTCGGTGGAGGTGGGGGCGAGCAAAAAGATCAGGTCCATCTGGTGTGCGCGCAACGACGCGGCGAATGCCTCGCATTCTTCGGGTGGGTAATCCACCACCAGCACACCATCCACGCCGGCGGCCGAAGCGTCGCGCACAAAAGCGCCGTCGCCGTGTTTTTGGTCGTAACGCTCGATCGGGTTGGCGTAGCCCATGAGCACCACGGGGGTGGTGCTGTTGGTTTGGCGGAATGCGCTCACCATGGCAATGACCTGAGTCAGGCCAATGCCCATGGCCAAAGCGCGGTCGCCGGCTTTCTGGATCACCGGTCCATCGGCTGACGGGTCAGAGAAGGGCACGCCGAGCTCGATGACGTCGGCACCGCCCGCGACCATGCCGTGCATGAGTTCGGGTGTGATGTCGGCAAAGGGGTAACCGGCCGTGACAAAAGGAATCAGGGCTTTGCGGCCTTGGGCCTTGAGGCCAGAGAGGGTGGTTTCGATGCGGCTCATGGCGATCTCAAGGTTGAAAGCGAACAGGGGCTTCGCCACCTTTGACCGATTGGCCACGGCAGCTCGGGCGGCAATAGAAGTCGGCGTTCGACAAATCGGCCACGGTGCCGATGTCTTTGTCGCCGCGGCCCGAGAGGTTGACCAAGATCGATTGGGTGGGCTTCATGGTCTTGGCCATCTTCATGGCATAGGCCACGGCGTGGCTCGACTCCAAGGCGGGGATGATGCCCTCGGTGCGGCACAGGTAGTGGAAAGCCTCGAGCGCTTCGGCGTCGGTGATGCCGACGTACTCAGCGCGGCCGATGTCTTTCAAAAACGCATGCTCGGGGCCCACGCCGGGGTAGTCCAAACCGGCGCTCACGCTGTGCGTCTCGGTCACTTGGCCGTTGTCGTCTTGCAGCACATAGGTGCGGTTGCCGTGCAGCACGCCGGGGCTGCCCATTTGCAGCGAGGCCGAGTGTTTGCCGCTGTCAAGGCCTTCGCCCGCCGCTTCCACGCCAATGAGGCGTGTGCCGCTGTGGTTGATGTAAGGGTAGAAGATGCCCATGGCGTTGCTGCCACCGCCCACACAGGCCATCACCGCATCGGGTTGTTCGCTGGTGCAGCCCGCTTCCATGAGCATTTGCGGCATTTGCTTCAAGCACTCTTCGCCGATGACGCTTTGGAAGTCGCGCACCATCATGGGGTAGGGGTGCGGGCCGGCCACGGTGCCGATGATGTAGAAGGTGTTGTCCACATTGGCGACCCAGTCGCGCATGGCTTCGTTGAGCGCGTCCTTCAAGGTCTTGCTGCCCGACTCGACCGGCACCACGGTGGCGCCCAAGAGCTTCATGCGGTAGACATTGGGGCTTTGGCGCTTGACGTCTTCGCTGCCCATGTAGACCACACACTCCAAGCCGTAGCGCGCACAGATGGTGGCGGTGGCCACGCCGTGCTGCCCCGCGCCGGTCTCGGCGATGATGCGCGGCTTGCCCATGCGCTTGGCCAGCATGGCCTGGCCGATGGTGTTGTTGATCTTGTGTGCGCCGGTGTGGTTGAGGTCTTCGCGTTTTAAGAAGATCTGCGCGCCACCGGTCTCGCGGCTCATGCGCGCGGCGTGGTAGATGGGCGAAGGGCGGCCCACGAAGTGCGCCAATTCGGATTTGAATTCGGCGATGAACTGTGGGTCGTGTTGGTACTTGGCGTACGCGTCTTTGAGTTCTTCGATCGCGTGGGTGAGTGTCTCACTGACAAAACTGCCACCGTAAATGCCGAAATGGCCGCGGACGTCGGGTTGTTGGTAAGTACTCATGGGGTGCTTTGCAAAATGGGGCCTCAGGGGCCAGGCCCTGATCGGGCGCCGGTCTTAGGCGGGACGAAGGGGGGAGGCGTCGGCCGCACGTACGGCGGCCACGAATGCGCTCATCCGGCTGGGGTCTTTGACGCCTTTGAGGGCTTGGCCATCGGTGCTGTGCGCCTCGATGCCCGAACTCACGTCAACGGCCCAGGGCCGAACCCGACGTATGCCATCGGTCACGTTTGCAGGCGTGAGTCCACCAGACAAAACGAGGCGAGAGCTGGCGTTTAGAAGCGGATGTGACCAATTGAATGCCGTCCAGTCAAAAGATTGACCCCCGCCGCCAAAGCCTTCGACATGCGCGTCGAGCAACACGGCTTGGGCCGCGGCGTGGTCTTGGGCGTATTTTAAGAGATCAAAGCCCGACCCGGCCGCACCGGGGGGAATTCGGGCCGCTTTGAGGTAGGGCCGCCCAGTCATTTGGCAGTCGGCGGGGCTTTCGTCCCCATGGAATTGCAACAAGGCGTTGGGCACCGCGGCCACGGCTCGGGCGACTTCGGCGGCCGAGGCGTTGACGAACAGCAGCACCGGCGTCACGAAGGCCGGCAGGCGCTGGGCCAAGGCGGCGGCTCTGGCCATGTCCACGAACCGTGGGCTGGGCGGGTAGAGGACAAAACCGATGGCGTCGGCCCCGGCGTACACGGCCGCGTCCACATCGGCCTCTCGGGTGAGGCCGCACATTTTGATTCGGGTGCGTTGCAGCATGGTGGGTCTTAACGGGGCAGCCAGTCGAAAGCTGCGGTTTGGGTAGGCAGGTTCAGACCCTCATCGTAAACCGGCCCCAAAAAGTACAGGCCATCGGGGGAGAAGGTGGGCGCGGCGGCGTCGCGGTCGCGCGCTTGCAGCACCGTGGTCATCCAGTCGGGGGGCTGTTGCTCGGTACCGATGGCGATCAAGCAGCCCATGATGTTGCGGATCATGTGGTGCAAAAACGCGTTGGCTTCGAACTCAAAACACCAGTAAGGCCCGCGCTGACGGATGTCGATGCGCACCATGTGTTTGATGGGCGACTTGGCTTGGCATTGCGAGGCCCGAAACGAGGTGAAGTCGTGCTCGCCCAGCAAATACGCGGCACCGGCCTGCATGGCCGGCAAAGACAAGGGGCGAAACACCCAGCCCACGCGCCCGGCCTCTATGCTTGGGCGCACCGGCGAAGACAAGAGCACGTAGGCGTAGCGCCGATGGCGCGCGTCAAAACGGGCGTGGAAGGTGTCGGGCACGGTGCGCGCCCACTGAATGGCCACGCTGTCGGGCAGGTAGGTGTTGGTGCCGCGCACCCAAGAGGATTCGGCGCGTTCGACCTCGGTGTCGAAGTGCACCACCTGCATCAGGCCGTGCACACCGGCATCGGTGCGCCCCGCGCAGGTGGTGGACACCGGGCCTTGATCGATGAAGCGGCTCAGGGCCGATTCCAAGGCGTCTTGAACGGTCTTGCCGCTGGCTTGGCTTTGCCAGCCCTCAAAGTCTTGACCGTTGTAGCTGACGCCCAGAGCGATGCGCAAACGGATCAGCCCAGATCGGCCAAGAACAGCTCAGCTCGGCGCTTGAGCAAGCCGGTGGCGTCGGCCTGCACCTCTTCGGCCAAGGCCTTGGCCGCCACGCGGTCGCCCAATGACAAGAACTCTTTGGCCAGCTCGAACTTGGTGAACAGGGCTTCGGAGTTGGCGCCTTCGGATTCGTTCGCTTGTGCATTGGCGGGAGTCAGGTCGAGGTTGATGTCATCGAGGTTGAAGTTCAGTCCATTGGCTGGCGTTGGGGACAAGCTGTCGTCGTTGGCCGCGAGGCTGGGGGCGTTGGCCAGAGGAGCCTCAGCGGGTGCGCGGCGTTGGCGGCGGCTCACGCGGCTGATGCCCAAACCGATGAGCACGGCCAGCAAGCCAAAGGCCGCGGGCAGGGTCCAAGGCTGGGCCATCAGTTGTTCAATGGCACTGGCGGGTGGGGGTGTCTGTGCGGGTTCTGGGGTTGGGACGGGGGCTTCGGGTGCAGGGGACACCGTGGGGGCGCTGCCGCTGTCGGCGGGGGCCGTGCCCTGAGCGGTGGTGCCGGGAGTGGCTTCTGCCAAGGCTTTGAGTTCGTCGATGTTGCGCTTCAGATCCGCTTGCTGGGCTTGCTCATCTTGGGCCTGCTTGGCCGCCGCTATTTGGGCTTCGGCCTTGGCGCCGGCGGCCACCGAGCCCTTGGACAAGGTCAGTTGGTCGGGGACAGGCGCTGACGCGGCTTTGTCTTGTACCTGAGTCTCGATGTTGCCTGTCGCCACTTGGGCTGCCGGGCTCACCGCTGGGGTGGGCGCATTGGCGGCCAAACCACGGCGGTAAGCATTGAAGTCTTTGCTTTGGGCGATCACCAATCGACGGGCTTGAGCGGGGTCGATGGCCTGTGCTTCCTGGGCGGTGGGGACGGTCAGTTGCACGTCGGACTTCAAACGGTTGACGTTGTTGTCCACAAAAGCACTGGGGTTGGCGGCCAGCAAGGCTTGGAGCATTTGATCCAAGGAAACCCCAGATGGCAGATTGGCTTGAGCCAAGGCGGCGGCGGTGTCGCCACGCACCACGCGCAGGCGCTGTGGGGCCGTTCGTGTGGCTTCCGCCGCCACGGGGGCTGCTTGAGCCGCGGGTTCGGGCGCTGGGGCCGGCGCTGGTGTTGGTGCAGGTTCAGCGGCGGCCACGGCTGGGGCCGGCTCGGGTGCAGCAGGGGTTGCGGCCGCGGGCGTTGGGGCTGCAGGGGCTGCATCGACCACGGGGCCGGCGGCGGTGTTCGGCTCAACCACGGTAGCCGCTGGCAACGCCACCGCAGGATCGCTTACGGCAGGCGCTGTGGCGATCACGGGTTCGGTGCTCACCGTGGGCGCGACCGCTGTCGAGGGGTTGAACAACAAGGTGTAGTCGCGAACGACCTTGCCCGAGGCCCATTTGATTTCGAGCAACATGTCCAAGAAGGGCTCGCTGATGGGGCTGGAGCTGGTCAGGTTGACCACGACGTTCGATGGTTCACTGGCGTCAACGCTGAGCTGCACGGTCTGCAGGATGGGGTTGACCGTGATGCCCGCCGCTTGGTAAACCGCGGCCGGAGCAAAACCCGCGTTGATGCTGCTGAGTTCTTCGGGGGTGAGTTGACCCAAGCTGAGTTGGGCGCGAAGCGGTTCGCCCAATGCAGATTGAACCCGCATACCACCCAAGGTGAGTGACCATGCCGACAGAGGCGCCAGTGCGATGGTGCCCAACAGCGTGGCGGTGAGCGCCCAGCGTTGCAAAGTGCTATGGGATGGGGTTTGGGCGGGTGAGCGTTGGGGCTGAGAGAACACAGGAACCTCTAGAAATGACAACTGACCAAATGGTAAAGCATTGTGTGAGGTATTTTGAAGTAAGTCTTGAACTTCTCAGCCCCAGTGGGTTCAGGCTTGCAAAAGAACGCGCAGCATGCGGCGCAGCGGTTCGGCCGCGCCCCACAGCAGTTGGTCGCCAATGGTGAAGGCACCCACATACTCGGGGCCCATGGCCAGCTTGCGCACACGGCCCACAGGGATGGTCATGGTGCCGGTCACGGCCACAGGGGTCAGGTCTTGGATGGTGGCTTCGCGGGTGTTGGGCACCAGTTTGACCCACCCGTTGTCGGCGGCGATCATGGCTTCGATGTCGGCCACGGGCACGTCTTTTTTGAGCTTGAAGGTCAGGGCTTGGCTGTGGCAGCGCATGGCACCCACACGCACGCAGAAACCGTCCACGGGGATGGCAGCCGAGTTAAACGCCTCGCCGAGCCCCAAGATCTTGTTGGTCTCGGCCATGCCTTTCCATTCTTCTTTGGACGTGCCCCAACCGGGTTCATCCCGGTTTTTGCCGATACCGAGGTCCTTGTCGATCCAGGGGATCAGCGAGCCGCCCAAGGGCACGCCAAAGTTGGCGGTCTCGTTGGCGGTCAGGGCGCGTTGCTTGGCCACGACCAAGCGGTCGATTTCCAAAATGGCGCTCTTGGGGTCGTCCAGCAGGGCTTTGACTTCGGCGTTCAGGGTGCCGTATTGGGTCAGCAGCTCGCGCATGTGTTGTGCGCCGCCACCGGATGCCGCTTGGTAAGTCTGGGTGCTCATCCACTCAACCAAACCGGCTTTGTAGAGGGCGCCCACTCCCATCAACATACAGGAGACTGTGCAGTTGCCGCCCACCCAGTTCTTGCCGCCTTGGGCCAGGGCGTTTTTGATGACGGGCATGTTGACCGGATCCAAGATGATCACGGCGTCTTTTTCCATGCGCAGGGTCGAAGCCGCGTCGATCCAGTGGCCGTTCCAGCCCGCCGCACGCAGCTTGGGGAAGACTTCGGAGGTGTAGTCGCCACCTTGGGCCGTGATGATGATTTCGCAGCGCTTGAGCTGCTCGATGTTGAAGGCGTCTTGCAGTGTGGTTTCGTTCTTGGCCATCGAGGGGGCTTTGCCACCCGAGTTGGACGTGGAGAAGAACAGGGGCTCGATCAGGTCAAAGTCTTTTTCCTGAATCATGCGGTCCATCAGAACCGAGCCGACCATGCCGCGCCAGCCAACCAAACCTACCAACTTGCTCATTTGAACGCCCTTTCAGTGTGTAAAACAGTGTCAGACCAGACTGTTTGCCCGGCTCGTCTGGCCGGGGGGGCGCACGACGAACCAGGCTGGATCAGCCCTTAATGGTCGTGGTTTTTGTGGAAGTTGCACGCGCGCCAGCAGCCACTGCAGCGGCAGTGATCTGGTTCAGGGAGAACAGGTGGGCGTGGAACATGGCAGAAATTGTAATGGATGCTGCCTGAGGGCTTCCTGACAGCATCCTTTGGGGCTCAGCCCAGCGCCCGGACCACCGCATCGCCCATCTGCGCGGTGCCGACCCTGGTCGTGCCTTCGCTGAAGATATCGGGCGTGCGCAGGCCTTGGGCCAAGACCTTTTGCACCGCCGCTTCGATGCGCTGAGCGGCGGCTTCTTGGTTCAGGCTGAAGCGCAGCATCATGGCCGCACTCAGGATGGTGGCCAGTGGGTTGGCCACGCCTTTGCCGGCGATGTCGGGAGCGCTGCCGTGGCTGGGTTCGTAAAGACCTTGGTTTTTCGTGTTCAAGCTGGCCGAGGGCAACATGCCGATGGAGCCGGTCAGCATCGAGGCTTCATCGCTCAGGATGTCGCCGAACATATTGCCGGTGACCACCACGTCAAAGGCCTTGGGCGCTTTGACCAACTGCATGGCCGCGTTGTCCACGTACATGTGCTGCAGCTCCACGTCGGGGTATTGCGCGTGCACTTCGGTGACCACGTCTTTCCAGAACTGGAAGGTCTCGAGCACGTTGGCCTTGTCCACGCTGGTGACTTTTTTGTTGCGCTTGCGAGCGGCCTGAAAAGCCACGTGGGCGATGCGCTCGATCTCGGGCTTGCTGTAGCGCATGGTGTCGAAGGCCTCTTCAGCGCCGGGGAAGTGCCCGTCGGTGGCCACACGGCGGCCGCGCGGCTGGCCGAAGTAAATGTCGCCGGTGAGCTCGCGGATGATCAAGATGTCCAAGCCCGCGATCAGCTCGGGCTTGAGGCTGGACGAGCCGACCAACTGCTCATAGCAAATCGCAGGACGGAAGTTGGCGAACAGGCCCATGTGTTTGCGCAGGCCCAAAATCGCTTGCTCGGGGCGCAGTGGGCGGTCGAGCTTGTCGTACTTCCAGTCGCCCACTGCACCAAACAGCACGGCATCACTGTCCATGGCCAGCTTAAGCGTGGCTTCAGGCAGGGGGTGGCCAAAGGCGTCGTAAGCCGCGCCGCCGACCAGGGCGGTTTCCATCTCGAACTTCAGGTCGAGCGTGTTCAGGACTTTGACAGCTTCGGCGACGATTTCGGTGCCGATGCCATCACCGGGGAGGACTGCGATTTTCATGGTGTGCGTTGCGAGCCGTGCCCGCAATAAATATAAAAAGCTAATGCGTATTTTAGGGGGTGCAGATGGCGCTGCCCTTGGTTACGCCATATGCAAGCAGTCTTTAGTAGCCATCGCTCCAATTAAAGACTTCTTAAATTTGATTCCGTGGTTCTTGAACTGTTTTGCGGGTTTATTTGCTATGCAGCCCAATCGACACATCCCTGAAGGAGGACAAGGCAGCTTCCAAATGCTCAATGATCTCTTGCTGCAGCATTGCGGTTGACAAACAGAACGTAATCTGCCGGTCCAGTGTCGGTGGGGTATTCGCGTACCGCCACGCCAAATCCCGCACCGAGGTTGAGCTCCTTCATGTCTTGAGTGACCCAGCCTGCCTGCTGCAGTTTCAAGTCAATTTGCTGGCGTGCTTTCGCTTCTGGTTTCATGCGCTATTCCCTGTCTGCATCCATTTGGCACCTCTGCCTTTGCCCATCGGTGAGATCAATCCTTCTGTTTTCATCGTGCGCAGCACCAACCTAACCGTGTCACGGCTGATGCCGGGACAGGCTTCTTCGATGTCGGTGATGGAGAAGGGCAGTTGGCGCTTGAGTATTTCTGCACGCACACGGTCGCCTTTGGCACCGCGTCCACGCTCGATGGTGCCCACACGTTCTTCGAACTCCTTGTAGGCTCGCAGCAGCGCGCCCCAGAAATAATCCAGCCAAGGGGCAATGTTGTGTTCGCCTTCATGCCAGCCTTGAGAGCTGGCCTCTAGAGTTTCGTAGTAGCTCTCTTTCGACTCTTCGAAGATGCGCTCTAAGCTGATGAAGCGGCCCACGGCGTAATCAAAGTGGTAGAGCAGCTGAAGGGTCAGCAGGCGTGCCATGCGGCCGTTGCCATCTGTAAAAGGGTGAATGCACAAAAAGTCCAGGACGACCAGCGGCACCAGCACCAATGGGTCGGCCAAATCTTGGTCCAGTGCTGTTTTGTAGCGTGTGATCAAGTCGGCCATCGCCATGGGCGTGAGATGCGCGGTCACGGGCCTGAAGCGAATGCGCGAGCTGCCATCGGGGTGGCGCTCAACAATGTCGTTATTGCTTGCTTTCCAGTGCCCGCCCGGCTGGGGCATGTACCGGTAAAGCATGCTGTGCAGTTGCAGCAACATGCCTTCTGAAAATGGCATTTCCTCGCCGTTTTCGTGGATCAATCCCAAGGCGTCACGGTAGCCGGCCACCTCTTGCTCGGATCGGCTTTGAGGCGTTGCGTTCTTGAGCACCAGCGATTTAAGGCGGTGAGCCGCCACAACCACACCTTCTAGTCGGTTGGATGATTCGGTGGATTCGACGACAGCAACTTGCCTCAGATCGCTCAAAACCTCAGGTGACTGCTCGATAAACAGCAATTGCTTACCTCGGTATTCACCCAGGGCCCGAAGTGTCGCCAATTGTTTGGCATTGAAGCGTAAGCCGGCCAAATGATTAGGTGATAGCGACTGCACGCAAGCCCCATTCGATAAGTGAAGGAATGGGACAATCTTATCAAAATTGGGGTATTTTTTTGCTTAAATACCCCAATTAATCAAAACATTACCCCATTTACATCGTGTGAGCCAACCAAGGCTTGGCGGCCAAGCGCTGGGCTTCGAAGGCGGCGATTTTGTCTTTGTGGCGCAGGGTCAGGCCGATGTCGTCGAAGCCGTTGATCAAGCAGTACTTGCGAAACGCGTTGACCTCGAAGGGGATTTCTTCGCCTTGCGGGCGCACGATGGCTTGGCGCTCCAAGTCGATGGTCAAGCCATAGCCGGGAAAGGCGGCGACTTCGTTGAACAAAGAGTCCACCGTGGTTTCGGGCAAGACGATGGGCAGCAGGCCGTTTTTGAAGCAGTTGTTGAAGAAGATGTCGGCAAAGCTGGGCGCGATCACGCAGCGAAAGCCGTATTGGTCGATCGCCCAAGGGGCGTGTTCGCGGCTGGAGCCGCAGCCAAAGTTCTTGCGCGCCAGCAAGACCGAGGCGCCTTTGAATCGCGGCTGGTTGAGCACGAAGTCGGGGTTGGGTTTGCGTTGGCTCTCGGGCACGCCGGGCTGACCGGGTTGGTCGAGGTAGCGCCACTCATCGAACAGGTTGGGGCCAAAGCCGGTTTTGCGTATGGACTTTAAAAACTGCTTAGGAATGATGGCGTCGGTGTCGACGTTCTCGCGGTCCATGGGGGCCACAAGGCCTTGGTGCACGTTGAATTTCTGCATGGTGGTTGGGCTCTTTAAGCGAACTGGCGGATGTCCACAAAGTGGCCATGAATGGCGGCCGCGGCGGCCATGGCGGGGCTGACCAAATGGGTGCGGCCACCGGCGCCTTGGCGGCCTTCGAAGTTTCGGTTGCTGGTAGAGGCGCAGCGCTCGCCGGGCTCCAAACGGTCGGCGTTCATGGCCAGGCACATCGAGCAGCCGGGTTCGCGCCATTCAAAGCCCGCAGCTTTGAAGATCTCGTGCAGGCCTTCGCGCTCGGCCTGTTCTTTGACCAAGCCCGAGCCGGGCACGACCATGGCCAGCTTGATGTTTTTGGCCACTTTTTGGCCGAGTTTTTTCACCACGGCGGCGGCTTCGCGCATGTCTTCGATGCGGCTGTTGGTGCACGAACCGATGAAGACCTTGTCGACAAAAATATCGGCCAAAGGCTTGCCGGGTTGCAGCGCCATGTAGGTCAGGGCGCGTTCGATGGCGCCGCGTTTGTTTGGGTCTTTTTCTTTATCGGGGTCGGGCACGCTGCCGTTGATGTCGAGCACCATTTCGGGCGATGTGCCCCAGGTGACTTGCGGCAAGATGTCCTCGGCCTTCAACTCCACGACGGCGTCGAAGTGGGCGTCGGGGTCGGACTGCAGCGTCTTCCAGTAGGTGACGGCTTGGTCCCACTCCACGCCGGTGGGTGACAGGGGGCGGCCTTTGACGTAATCAATGGTTTTGTCGTCCACCGCCACCAAGCCCGCGCGTGCGCCGCCTTCAATGGCCATGTTGCACACCGACATGCGCGCTTCCATGCTCAGGCTGCGAATGGCCGAGCCCGCGAACTCGATGGTGTAGCCTGTGCCACCGGCGGTGCCGATTTTGCCGATGATGGCCAGCACCACGTCTTTGCCAGTCACGCCTTTGGCCAGCGTGCCTTCGACTTTGATGAGCATGTTCTTGGCTTTTTTGGCCAAGAGCGTTTGCGTGGCCATGACGTGCTCGACCTCGGAGGTGCCGATGCCGTGGGCCAGTGCACCAAACGCACCATGCGTGGAGGTGTGCGAGTCACCGCAGACCACGGTCATGCCGGGCAGGGTGGCGCCGTTCTCTGGGCCCATGACGTGCACAATGCCTTGGCGCTTGGACATGAAGGGGAAGAAGGCGGCGGCACCGAACTCGGCGATGTTGTCGTTGAGGGTGGTGATTTGTTCTTTGCTGATCGGGTCGGTGATGCCGTCGTAGCCCAGCTCCCAGCCAGTGGTGGGCGTGTTGTGGTCGGCGGTGGCCACGATGGAGCTCACGCGCCAAACCTTGCGCCCGGCTTGGCGCAGGCCTTCGAACGCCTGGGGACTGGTAACTTCGTGCACCAGGTGGCGATCGATGTAGAGCACGGCGGTGCCGTCTTCTTCGGTGTGGACGACGTGTTCGTCCCAAATTTTGTCGTAAAGCGTGCGTGGCATGTGCTTTCCTTGAATGCAGCCCACCATTTTATGCGCTCAGGCGCAAAAAAGCCCGCCGAAGCGGGCTTTTGCGAGCGAGCAGCGAATCAACGCTGAACGTCGCGGCGTGGGGAGCCGGTGAAGAGCTGGCGGGGGCGGCCGATTTTGTACTCGGGGTCGCTGATCATTTCGTTCAACTGGGCGATCCAGCCCACGGTGCGGGCCAAGGCGAAGATGCCGGTGAACAGGTTCACGGGAATGCCGATGGCGCGCTGCACGATGCCAGAGTAGAAGTCCACGTTGGGGTAGAGCTTGCGGCTGACGAAGTAGTCGTCTTCCAAAGCGATCTTCTCCAGGGCCTTGGCCAACTTGAACAGCGGGTCGTTTTCCAGACCGAGTTCCTTGAGCACCTCGTCGCAGGTCTCTTGCATGAGTTTGGCGCGGGGGTCGTAGTTCTTGTAGACGCGGTGACCAAAGCCCATCAGCTTGACGCCGGAGTTTTTGTCCTTGACTTTCTCCATGAACTCGCCGACCTTGGCCACGCCACCGCTGGCTTGGATTTCTTCGAGCATTTTCAGGCAGGCCTCATTAGCACCACCGTGGGCTGGGCCCCAGAGACATGCAACTCCCGCAGCGATCGCAGCAAACGGGTTTGTTCCAGACGAGCCGCACAAACGCACCGTGGAGGTAGAGGCATTTTGCTCGTGCTCCGCATGCAGGATGAATATGCGGTCCATGGCGCGTTCAAGTACAGGACTAACTTTGTAATCCTCACAGGGCGTCCCAAACATCATACGAAGAAAATTGCCAGCGTACGACAATTCGTTGCGGGGGTACATATAGGGCTGACCCACGCCGTATTTGTATGCCATGGCCACTAGGGTGGGCATCTTGGCGATCAAACGGATGGCGGCGATGTGCCGATGCTCCGGGTTGTTGATGTCGGTGCTGTCGTGGTAGAAGGCCGACAAAGCGCCCACCAAGCCGGTCAAGACGGCCATGGGGTGTGCGTCGCGGCGGAAACCACGCAAGAAAAATTGCATCTGCTCGTTGACCATGGTGTGGTTGTTCACCGTGGCGTGGAAGGCCTTGCTTTCTTGGGCGTTGGGCAACTCACCGTTGAGCAAGAGGTAGCAGGTGTCGAGGTAGTCGACCTTGTTGGCCAGCTGCTCAATGGGGTAGCCGCGGTACAGCAATTCACCCTTGTCGCCATCGATGTAGGTGATGGCGGATTGGCAAGACGCGGTGGACAGGAAACCGGGGTCGTAAGTGAACATGCCCGTTTGACCGTACAGCTTGCGGATGTCGATCACATCGGGGCCAATGTTGCCGTTGTACACAGGCAGGTCAACGGAAGGGCTGCCATTGCTGAACGACAGGGTGGCTTTGTTGTCGGCGAGTTTCATGTGGTTTCCTTTGTTATTGCACGTCTTAAACGGTTGGCTGGGCGGCGCGCAGCATGCCCAACACTTGCGTGATGTCCTCTCGCACCAAGTCGCCCTCGGGCAACTTGCGGGCCAACAACAGATCCAGCAGATCGTTGTCGGACAGGTCCATTAAAACCTCGAGAGCTTGGGCCTGACTGACAGTCAAGCCCGCAGCGTGCCTGTTAAAGAAGCGCTCGATGAAGAGGTCGTTCTCCAGCAAGCCGCGGCGGCAGCGCCAGCGCAGCTTGCTCAGAGCGCGTTCATCGATCAGCGCATCGTTCGTGCAGGCGGTCATGCGGTGTGGGCGTGCGCGCTCAAATGGCGCGCATCACCATCATTTCTTTGATCTTGCCGATGGCCTTGGTGGGGTTCAGACCCTTGGGGCAAACGTCGACACAGTTCATGATGGTGTGGCAACGGAAGAGGCGGTAAGGGTCTTCTAAGTTGTCCAAACGCTCGGCCGTGGCGTGGTCGCGGCTGTCGGCGATGAAGCGGTAGGCCTGCAGCAAACCAGCGGGGCCCACGAACTTGTCGGGGTTCCACCAGAAGCTGGGGCAGCTGGTCGAGCAGCTCGCGCACAAGATGCACTCGTACAGACCGTTGAGCTCGTCGCGCTCTTCGGGGCTCTGCAGGCGCTCTTTTTCGGGGGCCACAGTCTCGTTGATCAGGTAGGGCTTGATGCTGTTGTATTGCTTGAAGAACAGCGTCATGTCCACGATCAGGTCGCGCACCACCGGCAGGCCAGGCAGCGGCTTTAAGACGATATCGCCTTTGAGCGTGTTCATGTTGGTCAAGCAAGCCAGACCGTTTTTGCCGTTGATGTTCATGGCGTCGGAGCCACACACGCCTTCGCGGCACGAACGGCGGAAGGAGATGGAGGGGTCCACCGCCTTGAGCTTCATCAACGCGTCGAGCAACATGCGCTCGTGGCCGTCGAGTTCGACCTCGATCGACTGCATGTAGGGCTTGGCGTCTTTTTCGGGGTCGTAGCGGTAGATTTTGAAGGTTCTTTTGGCCATGTGAGACTCCTGAATTAGAAGGTGCGAACCTTAGAAGGTGCGAACCTTAGAAGGTGCGAACCTTGGGTGGCACGGACGCGACGGTCAGTGGCTTGAGGTTGACGGGCTTGTAGGTGAGGCTGTTGTTGGCGCTGTGCCACAAGGTGTGCTTCATCCACTCGGCGTCGTTGCGACCCAGTGGGAACTGGGCGTCGTCGGCGGCGCGCTCATAGTCGTTGACGGTGTGCGCGCCACGGCACTCGTGGCGGGCAGCGGCCGAGGTCATGGTGGACTGAGCGCATTCGATCAGGTTCTCCACTTCCAGCGCTTCGATGCGTGCGGTGTTGAAGACCTTGGACTTGTCCTTCAAACCGATCGACTCGACGCGGGCGCGCATGGCGTTGATCTTGGCCACGCCTTCGTCCATGCTGGCTTGGGTGCGGAACACGCCCGCGTGTTGCTGCATGGCGGCGCGCAAGTCGGTGGCCACGTCTTGGGCGTATTCGCCCGACTGGGTGCTGTCCAAGCGAGCCAAGCGGGCCAAGGTTTTGTCGGCGGCGTCCGCAGGCAGGGACTTGTGGTTTTTGTTTTTGTCGTTGTACTGAACGATGTGGTTGCCTGCAGCGCGGCCAAACACCAACAAATCCAGCAACGAGTTCGTGCCCAAGCGGTTGGCGCCGTGCACCGACACGCAAGAGCATTCGCCCACGGCGTACAAGCCGTTGACAATGGCTTGGCCGCCCTTGCCATCGGGGGTGACGACCTGGCCATTGATGTTGGTCGGGATGCCGCCCATTTGGTAGTGGATGGTGGGCACGACGGGGATGGGTTCGCGCGTGATGTCCACGTTGGCGAAGTTCACACCAATTTCATACACCGAGGGCAAGCGTTTGTGGATGGTCTCGGCGCCCAAGTGGTCGAGCTTCAAGAGCACGTAATCCTTGTTGGGGCCGCAACCACGGCCTTCCTTGATCTCTTGGTCCATGCAACGTGAAACGAAGTCGCGCGGGGCCAAGTCTTTCAAGGTGGGCGCGTAACGCTCCATGAAACGCTCGCCGTTGCTGTTGAGCAAAATCGCGCCTTCGCCGCGGCAACCTTCGGTCAAGAGCACGCCCGCGCCGGCCACGCCGGTGGGGTGGAATTGCCAGAATTCCATGTCTTGCAAGGGGATGCCCGCGCGAGCGGCCATGCCCAAACCGTCGCCGGTGTTGATGAAGGCGTTGGTCGAAGCGGCAAAGATGCGGCCTGCGCCGCCCGTGGCCAGCAAGGTGGTCTTGGCTTCAAGGACGTAGGTCTCGCCGGTTTCCATCTCCAAAGCGGTCACGCCCACCACGTCGCCGTCGGCGTCCCGGATGAGGTCCAGCGCCATCCATTCAACAAAGAAGGTGGTGCGGGCTTGCAAGTTTTGTTGGTAGAGCGTGTGCAACATGGCGTGGCCGGTGCGGTCGGCCGCAGCGCAAGCGCGTTGCACGGGCTTTTCACCGTAGTTGGCGGTGTGGCCGCCGAATGGGCGCTGGTAAATCGTGCCATCGGGGTTGCGGTCGAAGGGCATGCCGAAGTGCTCGAGTTCGTAAACGACCTTGGGCGCTTCGCGGCACATGAATTCGATCGCATCTTGGTCGCCGAGCCAGTCGGAGCCCTTGATGGTGTCGTAGAAGTGGTAGTGCCAGTTGTCGTCGCTCATGTTGCCCAGCGAAGCACCGATGCCCCCTTGGGCTGCCACGGTGTGCGAACGGGTGGGGAACACCTTGGAGAGCACGGCGACCTTGAGACCGGCGCGCGCGAGCTGCAGCGAGGCGCGCATGCCAGAGCCACCGGCTCCGACGATGACGACGTCAAATTGGCGTTTGGGAAGGTTGGCGGTTGCGGTCATGGGGTTAGATTCTCCAAAGAACTTGAATAGCCCAGCCCAAGCAGGTCAGGAGCCAAACGAGGGTGAACATGTGCAGCACGAGGCGGATACCAGCGGGCTTGACGTAGTCCATCCAGATGTCGCGCATGCCGATCCAGACGTGGTAGGTCAGGGCGAGGAAAACGACGAAGGTCAGCCCCTTCATCCATTGCGGGGCAAAAATGCCGGCCCAGCTGTCGTATCCGATGGGGCCGCTGCTGAACAGCAGTTGCGCCAAGACCACGGCGGTGAAGAGCACCATGAGGGCGGCGGTGACGCGTTGGGCCAGCCAGTCGCGCAAGCCATAGTGGGCGCCAGTGACGACGCGCTGTGAACCGTAATTGACAGACATGTTCTGTTTTCCTTTCGTGGGTTCAGTACAAACCGAACAATTTGGCGCCCAAAACGGCGGTCAGGCCTAGGCTGAGCACCAAGGTGACGATGGCCGAGGACTTGCCGAATTCTTTGGACACGGCGTGGCGTACGTCCATGTACAAGTGGCGCACACCCGCGATCAGGTGGTGCAAGTAAGCCCAAATGATCGCCAAGACCACCAGCTTGAAGAACCAGCCCGGCACGAAGCCCAAGCCCGCGCTGAAGGCCGAGGTGAACACGTCAAAGGAGATCTCGGAAGACACCGAGGTGTCGAACATCCAGATGATCAGGGGCAACAAAATGAACATCAGGCCACCACTGGCGCGGTGCAAGATGGACACCCATCCGGCGGGGGGGAGTCGGTAGGTGGTGAGGTCGGTGAAGGCGTTGATGTTGCGGAATTCGCGCCGCTGGGGTTTCAACTCGGACATGTTGTTCGCTTTCTTCCGTGGAGGAGGCTGGAGATGGAAGGGACGTAACCCGTTGGTCACTCAGGTTTGGGTGAAATTCTATTGCAGTGCACCATACCGCAGACTGACGAGCGTTGGTTGGACCAAGGGTTTGTTGTCCATGGCTCAGCTCAAGTCGTTGCGGTAGTGGTGGGTGTTTGTGCGGTAATGGGCGCGGCGCAGCTCCATGGGCACATCGTTGTATGTGTAGGCCAAGCGCTCGACCATCAGGACCGGCTCACCCGCGGGCAAGGCCAGCAGTTCGGCCACTTCTTCTGGGGCACCCACGGCTTTGATTTTTTCTTCGGCGCGCACCATGCGCACGCCAAATTGGGCTTCAAACAGGGCGTACATGGGACCTTGGTCTTGGGCCAAGGTGTCCAAGGTCAAGCCTTTGAAGGGTCCACCGGGAAGCCACAGCTCTTCCAAAATCGTTGGGGCATCGGCAAAGTCCAACACCCGCTTGACCGCTAGGACAGGGTCGCCCGTGCGCAGCTGCAATTGTCGAGCCACGTCGGCCGGCGCCCGCAGGCGCTTGCACTCGATGATGCGCCGAGAGGCTGGGCCTTGCTGGTCGAGGCTGTTGTTGTCGGGAACCAAGCGCAGAAAACGGTATTGGGTGTGCTGCTCGGCGTGGGTGGCCACAAACGTGCCCTTGCCTTGGCGGCGCACGAGCAGGTTGTCGGTGGACAGCTCGTCGATGGCTTTGCGCACCGTGCCTTGGCTCACGCGAAAGCGCGCGGCCAAGTCCAATTCGCTGGGGATCATGTCACCGGCTTTCCATTCGCCGGCCTGCAGGCTGCGCAGGATCAGGCCCTTGATCTGTTGGTACAGCGGGCTGAACGACGGGCTCAAACCGTTCCATGGGGCGGACGCATCACCGCCAGCAGCCTGGGGCGAGTCCGAAAGGGGTGGAGTTTGAGCGGGCATTTGCGCGAAAGATTAACACCAAAAAGTGTGTCAATCATATCTTATATAAGACATAAGACAAATTGACGGAAGGGGGTCTTCGGGTTACACTCAATGGTCATTTTGTTTTGTTTACATCGCTTATTTTTGGAGTTTCACCATGAGCAAAAAGCCCGTCCGCGTTGCCGTCACTGGCGCTGCAGGTCAAATCGGTTACGCCCTGTTGTTCCGCATCGCTTCTGGCGAAATGTTGGGCAAGGACCAGCCCGTCATCCTGCAATTGCTCGAAATTCCCGACGAAAAAGCCCAGAAAGCGCTCAAGGGCGTGATGATGGAACTGGAAGACTGCGCTTTCCCTTTGCTCGCCGGCATGCAAGCTCACAGCGACCCCATGACCGCGTTCAAAGACACCGACTACGCTTTGTTGGTCGGTTCGCGTCCACGCGGCCCTGGCATGGAGCGCGCTGAGCTGCTCGCCATCAACGGCGCCATCTTCACCGCCCAAGGCAAGGCCCTCAACGCCGTGGCTTCGCGCAACGTCAAGGTGCTCGTGGTCGGTAACCCCGCCAACACCAACGCTTACATCGCTATGAAGGCCGCGCCCGACCTCAAGCCCACCAACTTCACCGCCATGCTGCGCTTGGACCACAACCGCGCCGCCAGCCAACTGGCCGCCAAAACCGGCAAGGCCGTCTCCAGCATCAAGAAATTGGCCGTGTGGGGCAACCACTCGCCCACCATGTACGCCGACTACCGCTTCGCCACCATCGATGGCGCTTCGGTCAAAGACATGATCAACGACCACGAATGGAACGCCAACGTGTTCTTGCCCACCGTGGGCAAGCGCGGCGCGGCCATCATCGAAGCGCGTGGTTTGTCGTCGGCCGCGTCGGCTGCCAACGCCGCCATCGACCACATGCGCGACTGGGCCCTGGGCACCAACGGCGAGTGGGTCACCATGGGTATCCCATCGCAAGGCTGGTACGGCATTCCCAAAGACGTGATGTTCGGCTTCCCCGTGACCTGCGCGAATGGCGAATACAAGGTCGTTGAAGGCTTGGCCATCGACGCGTTCAGCCAAACTTGCATCGACAAAACCTTGGCCGAATTGCAAGGCGAGCAAGAAGGCGTCAAGCACCTGCTGTGAGCCTGACATGAGCGTAGCCCACCCCCGTGATGTGCTGCTCGGCGCCCAAGCTTCGGCTGGGGCTTTGCCGGTCTGCGATCACTACAGCGGGGTGGCTGCGCGCATGGAAAAAAGCCTGCGCCTGCAAGCCGAACTCAGCGCCGAGTTCGGCGCGGTGGTGATGGACGTGACGCTGGACTGCGAGGACGGTGCGCCCGTTGGCGGTGAAGCCGATCACGCCGCCTTGGTCACCGAACTGGCGCTGCAAGCCCCTGTTGGTGCCCGTGTGGCCGTTCGGGTTCACCCCACGGATCACCCCGCGTTTGAGGCCGACGTGGCCCACATCGCGGGCCGTGCCGCTCACCGCTTGTGCCACCTCATGGTGCCCAAGGTCGAGTCTTTGGACGATGTGCAGCGCGCCGTGCGTGCGCTGGACGCCGCCGGTGCAACGGCCTTGCCGCTGCACGTGCTCATCGAGTCGCCCGCTGCGGTGCACCGCGCTTTTGACATCGCCGCGCACCCGCGCGTGCAGTCGCTCAGCTTTGGTTTGATGGACTTCGTGTCCGCCCACGCGGGGGCTTTGCCCGCTTCGGCCATGACGCTCAATGGCCAGTTCAGCCACCCCCAGGTGCTGCGCGCCAAGCTCGACATCGCCGCGGCCTGCCATGCCCATGGCAAGGTGCCGTCGCACAACGTGGTCACCGAGTTCAAAGACGCCGTGGCCTTGGAGCACGCCGCGCGCCAAGCCGCACAGCAGCTGGGCTACACGCGCATGTGGAGCATCCACCCCGACCAAATTCGGCCCATCTTGCGCGCGTTCGCGCCCAGCTCGGACGAGGTGCACACCGCCGCCGAGATCATCGAACAGGCCGCGGCCTGCGATTGGGCCCCGCTGCAGCACGAAGGCCGTTTGCACGACCGCGCCAGTTTCCGTTTGTATTGGCAGTGTTTGGTGCGTGCGCACCAAACCGGCCAGCCTCTGCCCGACAGCGCCCAGCGCTGGTTTCATTGAATTTTTTCGACCCACCTCAGGAGTCTTTCATGTCCCAATTCCTCACCGATTACCGTGCCCATGCCGCCGAGCGCGCCGCGCTGGGTATTCCCCCCCTGCCGCTGGACGCCAAGCAGGTCGCGACCTTGATCGAGTTGATCAAGAACCCACCCGCTGGCGAAGACGCCTTTTTGATGGACCTGCTCACGCACCGCGTTCCACCGGGCGTGGACGATGCCGCCAAGGTCAAAGCTTCCTTCTTGGCCGCGGTCGCTCACGGTGAACTGAGCGTCGGCTTGGTCTCCAAAGCCAAGGCCACCGAGTTGCTCGGCACCATGGTCGGTGGCTACAACGTGCACCCTCTGATCGAGTTGCTCGACAGTCCCGAAGTGGCTGCCGTGGCCGCCGAAGGCCTGAAGAAAACCTTGCTGATGTTCGACTTCTTCAACGACGTTGCCGAAAAAGCCAAGGCCGGCAACGCCAAGGCCAAAGAAGTCATGCAAAGCTGGGCCGAGGCCGAGTGGTTCACCTGCCGCCCTGAAGTCGAGAAAAAAATCACCATCACCGTCTTCAAGGTGCCCGGCGAGACCAACACCGACGACCTGTCGCCCGCGCCCGATGCTTGGAGCCGCCCCGACATCCCCTTGCACTACCTGGCGATGTTGAAAAACACCCGCGAAGGCGCACCCTTCAAGCCCGAAGAAGACGGCAAGCGTGGCCCCATGGCCATGATCGAAGAGTTGAAGAAAAAAGGCCACTTGCTGTCATACGTCGGTGACGTGGTCGGCACGGGTTCTTCGCGCAAGTCCGCCACCAACAGCATCATCTGGGGCTTTGGTGAAGACATTCC
>Ga0315907_10000369_pt1 | contig 65278 bp, 78 predicted proteins | sample LakEriMetagenome_3_FD_203525 | JGI IMG/M metagenome (GOLD analysis project Ga0315907, IMG submission 203525) | Freshwater fungal communities from buoy surface, Lake Erie, Ohio, United States - Buoy 12 MA123 | ecosystem: Environmental > Aquatic > Freshwater > Lake > Lake biofilm | place: USA... | reverse complement strand
CACAGGCGCTTTTGGACCGCATGGAAATCATCCGGTTGGAAGGCTATACCGAAGACGAGAAGCTGGAGATTGCGAAGCGACATTTGTTCGACAAGCAAGTCGAAGCCCATGGGCTGAAACCCGAAGAATTCTCGGTCAGCGACGATGCTCTGCGTGATCTGATCCGCTATTACACGCGCGAAGCCGGTGTGCGTACGCTTGAGCGGGAAGTCGCAAAGCTGGCGCGTAAGGCGCTGCGCCGCATATTGGAAGGCAAAGCCACCAGCATTGCCATTACCCCTGAAAATCTCGCAGATTTTTCGGGCGTCCGCAAATATCGCCACGATATGGGTGAGGAAGAAAACCAGATTGGCGCGGTTACGGGTCTTGCGTGGACGGAAGTTGGCGGCGAACTGCTCACCATTGAGGCGGTGACTGTTCCGGGTAAGGGGCAGATCAAGACCACCGGTAAGCTTGGCGAAGTAATGAGCGAGTCCATTCAGGCTGCCTTGAGCTATGTTAAGGCGCGCGCACCGAGCTATGGCATTAAGCCAAGCCTATTTGGGCGCAAGGATGTCCACATCCACCTTCCCGAGGGCGCTGTCCCCAAGGATGGTCCATCGGCGGGTATTGGCATGGTGACATGTATCGTCTCGACCTTGACCGGAATTGCGGTGCATCGTGACGTCGCCATGACCGGTGAAGTTACCTTGCGCGGACGTGTGCTGCCGATAGGCGGACTGAAAGAGAAGCTGCTCGCAGCGCTTCGGGGGGGTATCAAGACGGTGCTCATTCCGCAGGAGAATGAGAAGGACCTCGCCGACATTCCAGCCAACATAAAAGAAGGCCTGGAAATCATTCCTGTTAGCCATGTGGATCAGGTGCTGGCGCGTGCGCTGGTATCGCCTCTGGTGGCCGTAGAATGGACGGAAGCCGATGAACTCGCTGCGGCCTTGTCGCCCACAGTGGGCGGCGAAAACGGGGCGTCGGTGACCCATTAAAGGGTAATAAATGCCTTTTGATTGCATATTGTGGGCAAAACTTGCCGTTTTTCACAGAAAATGACGGTTTTGGGCGGATTTTTCCTTTGACAGTGCACGCAATGTCATCATTATCCGTCCACCGGCCCACGCCGCGACTCAATTAATCAATGTTTTGAGTTTTATACAATTTTTGAGAGGGGGGTTCCCAATATGAACAAGCAAGATCTCGTCAATGCAGTTGCAGAAGCAAGCGGCCTGACCAAAGCAGATGCTGGTAAAGCAGTAGAAGCGACCTTTGAAGCAATCACTGGCGCGCTGAAGAGCGGCGGCGAAGTACGTCTCGTTGGTTTCGGTACATTCGGCGTTGCAAAGCGTAAGGCTTCGACCGGCCGTAACCCACGCACTGGCGAACCAATGACCATCAAAGCATCGACTCAGCCTAAGTTCAAGGCTGGCAAGGCGCTTAAGGATGCCGTCAACTAAGACAGACCAAATCTATTTGGTGAAAGGGGCGGGGCGAAAGCACCCGCCCTTTTTTATGCCCGACGCCAAGCGGGCATGGCCGCGGTGCAACATAGCAGATATAACGCACGCACAAAAACGCCGCCATGACGGCGGCGTGATGATGCAGCCGATTTGTCCGGCCCGTTTGCGCAATGAAACCGGTTAAGCGGCGAGGCGCATTTCGCCAGTGGCGCGGCCAGCGACCGGGAATGCGATAATCGTTGCAGGGGTGCGACGACGCATGTCGCCACATATGATGCGCCGTTCGCGTGCAACTTCGCCTGCAAATTCCATTGCAACGACTTCACGTATCCGCGGCATGGCGTTGCGCACTGTTAAAAATATTGTGCCGGCTGACAAGCCAAGCGCGGTCACAAAAAGAAGGGAAGCTACGATAGTCATGGCACTGGTCCTTTCTGTCCCCCGCCAAATTATTTAGCGGGCTATGCTGGCCCGGCATGGGCAGCGTTTGAGCCTTTGTTCACTATTTGTTCTAACTTGTCAAGCATGTTCTCATCGCCGAAATGAAGTGGAGTATTTCGGGGATTGGCTGTGGATAACTTTCTTGGACGATCGCGCGGTGCAATGCCATGGAAAGCAATAATTTGGTGCACTGTCACCGTAATTCCAGCGGTATCAAGAAGATTATAAACGGTTGCCATGATTTGCCACAATCAGGATTCTAATTTTCGAAATCGACATCTTGCGGTTTAAATCCCGGGTACTTCCGAAATTCATTCTTTATAAAATCATCATTTTCAAAATCAATTTCACCACCAGCTACCCTCCGCAAGAAAGACTGTGCCCCTGCACAACTGAAAGGGCTTACCGGTGCATCAATATTATTTTTGACCAAGAACCATGAGACCAAGTCACGATGAAGGTTGATTGTGACCCAATAGATATCGGGTTCATATCCGTTTTCATAATCTTCTATGGCCTTTGTATCGGTTGCGAGCAGATCGGCATACTCTACCCAGCCATTCCAGACCTCCGGCGTATCCCGCACAAGCTTTAGAAACCGCTTTATGTCGCTAAACTTTGCCGGAGGATAACCGTCATCAGAGATTGTCCCTCCATGGCGCAACTGCGGTACTTCGCCTGCAATAGCTTTTTCGCGATGTTCCATGACTTCGCGTTGCCACGGATACAAACCCTGAAGATACCGCTCAATATCAAATTCCCCACTCACGCCGCCATCTCCCATCCGCCAAAGCGGAATGTCCGTTCCATTCCGGGAACACAAAATTTAATGCCATCGTTCGGGCTCGTCATAACCCGCGTCTTACCCATATAGTTGCTAACAAATGGCTAAACCGCTTGACGAATCCCTGCCGCAGCTATAACGGCGCGCTCATTCCACATGGGAAACGCACATACCGGTGCTGATCTTTGTCTTTTAGGCAACAGTGACGTTCTAGTTTCCCAGAGGCTCAACCGGAAGGAGAAGTAACATGGCGGCACCTGTCGTAACCATGCAGCAATTGCTTGAAGCTGGGGCCCATTTCGGCCACCAAACACACCGTTGGAACCCGCGTATGAAGCCGTATATCTTCGGCGCGCGCAACGGCATCCACATTCTCGATCTGTCGCAGTCCGTGCCCTTGTTCGCACGTGCGCTTGATTTCGTTGCCCAGAGCGTTTCGTCGGGCGGCAAGGTTCTGTTCGTTGGCACAAAGCGCCAGGCACAGGGCCCAATCGCTGACGCAGCGCGCGCATCGGGTCAGCATTTCGTCAACCACCGCTGGTTGGGCGGCATGCTCACCAACTGGAAGACCATTTCGAACTCGATCAAGAAGCTTAAGACGCTCGAAGAGCAGCTTTCGGGCGACACGCACGGTTTCACGAAGAAGGAAATTCTTCAGATGACCCGCGAGCGCGACAAGCTTGAAATGAGCCTTGGCGGTATCCGCGACATGGGCGGCATTCCTGACGTGATGTTCGTCATCGACGCCAACAAGGAAGAGCTCGCCATCAAGGAAGCCAATGTTCTTGGTATTCCTGTCATCGCGATCCTCGATTCGAACGTATCGCCAGACGGTATCGCGTTCCCGGTTCCTGCAAATGATGACGCAGCGCGCGCCATTCGTTTGTACTGCGACGCGGTTGCCACTGCGGCAACGAAGGGCAACGTAAATGCTAAGGTTGCCAAGGGCGTTGACCTTGGTGCCGAAGTTGAACCAGCTGCTGAACCTGCATTAGCCGAAGAAGCTGCACCTGTAGCGGAAGTCGCTGCAGAAGAAGCACCGGCTGCCGACGCGTAAATAAACCTTATGACCCCCCGACTTGTTCGGGGGGCATGACCCGAAACATCGGTGTAAACATCGTTTTCGGATCATATATTCCCGCTTTCACGGGAATGACAAAATTGGCGGCTATGGATGCCGCCGCATTCATTCGAAAGGACAAAATATGTCTGCAATTACAGCTTCAGCCGTCAAGGAACTGCGTGAGCTTTCCGGTGCCGGCATGATGGACGCCAAAAAGGCGCTTGAAGAAACCAATGGCGATATCGAAGCCGCAGTAGATTTGCTGCGTGCCAAGGGCCTTGCCACTGCTGCCAAGAAATCGAGCCGCACGGCTGCAGAAGGTCTTGTTGGCGTTGCCGTTGAAGGTACCAAGGGTACTGCCATCGAAGTCAACAGCCAAACGGACTTCGTTGCAAAGAACGAGCAATTTCAAGAATTCGTTGCTGCTGTCAGCAATGTTGCATTGAGCCTGAGCGCAAACGAAGCTGAAGCTGTTTTGGCTGCGCCTTATGGCGATGGCGAAACCGTTCAGGATCGTTTGACCAACAATATTGCAACCATCGGTGAAAACCAGGTTATCCGCCGCGTTAAGTCGCTTTCGGTGAGCAATGGTCGCGTCGTGTCGTACGTGCACAACGCTGCTGCGCCTGGCATGGGTGGCATCGGTGTTCTCGTGGCGCTCGAAAGCGAAGCAGACGCTGCAACGCTCGACAGCCTCGGCAAGCAACTGGCGATGCACATCGCTGCTGCATTCCCGCTTTCGCTCGACGAAACCGGTTTGGACGCAGAAACACTTGAGCGCGAGCGTGGCATTGCCCGTGAGAAGGCTTCGGAAAGCGGCAAGCCTGCGGATATCGTAGAAAAGATGGTTGAAGGCGCTGTTAAGAAGTTCGCCAAGGAAAATGCTTTGTTGAGCCAGCCATTCGTAATGGACGGCAAGACACCGATTTCCGACGTTGTTGCCGCAGCTGGTAAAGAAGCCGGCAAGCCAATCGTGTTGAAGGACTATGTCCGCTTCCAGCTTGGTGAAGGCATCGAAAAGGAAGTGTCTGACTTTGCAGCTGAAGTGGCTGCTGCGGTCGGCGCATAAATATTCTGGGCTTCCCCGTCAGATGACGGGGATAAAGCCTTGGCGATGTGGCGCGCGGCTTCTATAGCTGGGCGCCATTATTGTATCGGGACGAGGGACATTATGAGCGCGCACGGCTATCGTCGTATATTGCTTAAGCTTTCGGGCGAAGTGCTGATGGGGGATCAGGCCTATGGCATTGACCCCGATACCGTCGCGCGCGTCGCTGAAGAAGTGAAGGCAGCCCAAGATACCGGGCTTCAACTGTGCCTCGTTATCGGTGGTGGTAACATCTTCCGCGGTATGGCCGGTGCTGCCAAGGGCATGGATCGCGCACAGGCGGACTATATGGGCATGCTGGCAACGGTCATGAATGCTTTGGCCATGCAGAATGCACTCGAACAGCTTGGCGTTCCCACAAGGGTCCAGTCAGCCATTGAGATGGACAAAGTGTGCGAGCCCGTGATTCGCCGCCGTGCAGAACGTCATCTTGAAAAAGGCCGGATCGTGATCTTCGCCGCCGGTGTTGGTGCGCCATTCTTCACAACCGATAGCGGTGCTGCATTACGTGCGGCTGAAATGCAGTGCGATGCCTTGTTCAAGGGCACTTCGGTCGATGGCGTATATGATGCCGATCCGAAGAAGGTTTCAACAGCAACCCGTTATGAAACATTAAGTTACGACCGGGTATTGGCAGATAATCTGAAGGTTATGGACGCGAGCGCCGTGTCACTTTGCCGTGACAACAACATTCCAATCGTGGTGTTCTCCATCCGCGAACAGGGCAATATTTTGAAAGTGCTGGACGGAAGCGGCACTTCTACTGTGGTAACAAGCGAAGGAAATTGAATCATGCCGCAATATGACAAGACTGATGTCGAGCGCCGCATGAAAGGCGCTGTTGATTCTTTTAAGAGCGACCTTTCCGGTTTGCGCACGGGCCGTGCGAACGTGACCTTGCTCGACCCCGTAGTGGTCGAAGTTTATGGCTCGCACATGCCGTTGAGCCAAGTTGCAACGGTCAGCGCGCCTGAGCCGCGGTTGTTGTCGGTGCAGGTTTGGGACCGTTCAAACGTGACCCCCGTTGAAAAGGCTATCCGTTCGGCGGGCCTTGGCCTGAACCCGATTACCGATGGCCAGACACTGCGTCTGCCTATCCCCGATTTGACCGAAGAGCGCCGCAAAGAGCTGGCTAAGCTTGCCGGCCAATATGCAGAAAAGGCGAAGATCGCGATCCGCAACGTGCGGCGCGATGCCAATGACGGGCTGAAGACCGATGAGAACAAGAAGGAAATCAGCGAAGACGATCGCAAGCGGCTTGAGACTGAAGTTCAGAAGATGACCGACGAGATGATCAAGGCCGTTGATGACGCCGCTGCGCACAAGGAAAAGGAAATCCTGAGCCAGTGATATTGGCGCAAGTCCCTCTAAAGACATTGTGCCATTCCCGCGAAAGCGGGAATCCATGGCCAAAGTTGTCAGTGAACGCTGATGGCTTAAATCATGGACCCCCGGTCAAGTCGGGGGCGACAATGTTTTGCGGGGCGGCAGGTCAATCATAATGCTGACCAGCGGTTCCCAACCTGAGCGCATCGAGGCCGGCACCGGAAAAATGCCGCGGCATGTGGCCATCATTATGGATGGTAACGGGCGTTGGGCGAAAAAACGCATGTTGCCGCGGGCCATGGGGCACAAAAGAGGCGTTGAGACTGTTCGCAAAATCGTGCGTGCAGCCGGTGAGCTGGGTTTGGAAGCGCTTAGCCTCTATGCGTTTTCGAGCGAAAACTGGAAACGTCCCGAAGATGAAATCAACGACCTGATGGGGTTGATGCGCGAATTCATCAAATCGGATCTCGATGAATTTGCGGCGAACGATGTCCGTTTAAAGATAATAGGCAATTACAAAGCATTATCGCCCGATATTGTGGACATGCTTGAAGATTCGATGTCCCGAACGTCACAGAACACACGTACAACGTTGGCCGTCGCGTTGAACTATGGCGGTCAGGACGAGCTTGTGCGCGCGGCCCGTTCCGCCGCTGCGCAGGGTGATATTACGGCGGAATCGATTGAAGCCAATTTGGACACCGCGGGTCTGCCGCCGCTAGACCTGTTGATCCGGACATCGGGCGAGCAACGCTTATCGAACTTCATGCTGTGGCAAGCAGCCTATGCCGAGTTCTGGTTTACAGACACGCTGTGGCCCGATTTCAGCAAGGATGAGCTTGCGCAAGCTTTGTCAGAGTTTTCGACGCGTGAGCGACGTTATGGTGGTCGATGACCGATAAGATCGTTCCGTTGCTGAAGCCGCGTTCCGACTTGGGCGTGCGGACATTGTCGAGCGTTGCCATGATGTCGGTTGCTATCGGCGCGATCTGGCTGGGCGGCTATGCGTTTATGGCGCTGATCGTTCTGGTTGGATTGGGCGTATATTGGGAATTTGCAAAGCTCGCGCTTGCGTTTGCCCGCAATATGCCTGCGCGGTTCATCTGGCTTGCGGGCGGGCTTTTATACGTTGGCCTGGCTTGCTTCACTTTATTGCTGTTTAGCGCGCCGTTTTTTGGAATGACCCCCACGATCATGCTGATTGCAGGAGTCATCGGAACCGATGTCGGCGCATATTTCGCGGGGCGGACATTAAGCGGGCCAAAAATCGCTCCACGCATCAGCCCATCCAAAACATGGTCTGGTTTGCTGGGTGGAATGGTGGGCGCTGGCTTGATGATGATCGCTATTCAGGCCGCGATTTACGCATTCAGGGGTGGCAACGCTGGGGATGGCGACGTTTATCTGACTTATGGTTGGCAGCGCCTTGCCTTGACCGGCGCTGCACTTGCCGTTGTCGCGCAAATCGGTGATTTTTTCGAAAGCTGGATGAAGCGACGGGCAGGGGTAAAGGATTCTGGACGGCTTATCCCCGGGCATGGTGGCTTGCTTGATCGTACCGATGGATTGATTGCGGTCGCATTTGTTGCCGGGCTGATCACCGTTTCGCAAAGCGCAATGGGCAGTTAGAGATGACACGCAGCGTTTCGATATTCGGGGCAACTGGCTCTGTGGGGCTCTCCACCCTTGATCTCGTGCGTCAGCATAGTGACGCCTATCGCGTCATTGCCCTGACCGCCAATGGCAATGCTTCCGCGCTTGCAGCGCTTGCTATTGAATTCGGCGCAGAGCTGGCGGTGGTTGCTGATGAGGCTGCCTATCCGGCGCTGAAAGATGCGCTGCAAGGCACGGGCATCGAAGCGGCTGCAGGCGCGCAGGCGCTCGTTGAGGCGGCGCAGCGTGATGTCGACTGGACGATGGCATCTATCGTGGGCTGCGCTGGACTGCCGCCTACCATGGCCGCGATACAGGCGGGCAAAACCGTTGCGCTTGCCAATAAAGAAGCGCTGGTCTCCGCAGGCGCATTGATGATGGCCGCGGTGCGGCAGTCAGGCGCATCGTTACTGCCCGTGGATAGCGAGCATAATGCCATTTTCCAGTGCCTTGCCGGAAGCAAGCTGGAACATGTGCGCAAAATCACGCTAACCGCAAGCGGCGGCCCGTTTCGGTCGTTCTCGCTTGACCAGATGCGCACCGTCACACCCGCGCAGGCGGTTGCGCATCCCAATTGGGACATGGGCGCAAAGATAAGCGTCGATTCCGCGACGATGATGAACAAGGGCCTTGAGCTGATTGAGGCATATCATCTGTTTCCCGTCGGGCTCGATAAGCTCGACATTTTGGTTCATCCGCAATCGGTCATCCATTCGATGGTGGAGTATGACGATTGTTCAACGCTGGCGCAGCTTGGTTCGCCGGACATGCGTATACCGATCGCCAGCGCGCTTGCATGGCCGGAGCGTATTGCGACGAACTGCAAGCCGCTGGATCTTGCGACCATTGGCCAGCTGACGTTCGAGCAGCCCGACATGGTGCGCTTTCCTGCGCTGCGCTTGGCCCGCGCGGCAATTACCGAAGGCGGCGCGAAGCCGGCCATCCTGAACGCCGCCAATGAAGTGGCTGTCGAAGCGTTTTTGAACGGCCAGATTGGCTTTCTGGATATCGCAAATGTGGTGGAGGCAACATTGACGGCCTATGCACCGGCAGCGCCCACAAACTTGGACGATCTGTTCAGCATAGATGCAGATGCGCGGATTTATGCGCGGCACGAATTGGAGACATTGACGCGTGGCAACTGAATCACCCAATATCTTTTTGACCCTGATCGCGTTCATCGCGCTGATCGGGTCTTTGGTCGTTGTGCATGAACTGGGACATTATTTCGTCGGCCGCTGGTTCGGCGTGAAGGCCGACAAATTCTCCATCGGCTTTGGCCCACAAATTTGGGGCAGGGTAGACAAGCGCGGCACATTGTGGCGCATTGGACTGTTGCCATTGGGCGGTTTTGTTCAGTTTGCAGGTGACATGAACCCGTCCAGCCAAGCCGATGACAGCTGGCGGCAACTGCCCGAGGCCGAACGCAACCAGACTTTTCAGTCCAAGACGCTGTGGCAGCGCGCGTTGATCGTGTTTGCTGGACCCGCGGTGAACTTCTTGCTCGCGATATTGATCTTCATGGGCTTTCTGCTGGCATTCGGGAAATCCGTGACACCGCCTGTATTGGACGTGGTTCAACCCGGAAGCCCTGCTGCCGTCGCCGGTCTGATGCCAGGCGATCGCGTTCTGAAATTCAACGGACGCAGCATCGAAACTTTTAACCAGATGGCCAACGAGAGCATCATGATCCCCGGTGAGCGCGTTACCATCGAAATCGAACGCAAGGGCGAGCGGTTGGTAAAAGAAACCGTCGTGGCGGAAATCAAAGAAGTCGATCGCTTTGGCAACGAATATCGTATTGGCCGTATTGGCGTTGGTGCCAGCAAGGTGGAAATCCGTGAAGTCGGGATATTGGAGGCGCCATGGGCCGCTGTCTTGCAAACAGGTAATGTCTTGCGTCAGCAGATGATTGGCCTTGGGCAGATTATTTCGGGCAGGCGCCCGCTTTCTGAACTTGGCGGGCCATTGAAAATCGCAAAAGTTTCCGGCGAAGCGATGAGCCTTGGCATATTGACGTTCATAAGCCTTGCGGCGCTTATCTCGATTAATTTGGGGTTCATCAATTTGCTGCCAATCCCGATGCTCGATGGAGGACATCTTTTGCTCTACGGAATTGAGGCGATACGCAGACGCCCAGCAACACCGCAGGTGCAGGAGTGGGCTTTTCGTGCAGGTTTTGCGATGCTAGCGGCGTTCATGTTTATGGTGACATTTAATGACCTTGCGTCTTTCGGGCTTTTTGAAAGCGGCTGAAGGCATTGCATACTTGATTGCGGACGCTGCATGGGGCAGGGACGCAAAACCGTTTTAGCGGCAATAAGCCAACTCCCGGTGGGGCCCGGACATCAGATCGGATGACAATGAAAAGTAGACCTTTCGGCAACCTCAAAAGCGTTGGCATTTTTTTGATGGGTTCGACGGCCCTTGCGGCGTCTGGTACAATGACGCCCGCATTTGCGCAAGCAACGCCACCGGCTCCAGCCGCTGCACCGACTGCGCCAGCTGCATTCGATGAAATCAAGTCCATTACCGTTGTTGGTACACAGCGACTCGAGGGCGATACGGTCCGGTCTTACATCCGCTTACGCACGGGGCAGCTTTGGACCCAGGCTTCGGCTGACCAAGCGTTGAAAGATTTATACGCGACTGAATTATTTGCGGACGTCGCCGTGCGCAACAATTCGGGCGCGGTTGTTATTGAAGTGCGCGAAAACCCGGTGGTCAACCGCATCATTCTTGAAGGCAATAAGCGCATCAAGAACGACAAAATCGAACCTGAAATTAAGTTGGCGCCACGCCAGATTTACTCCCGTTCGAAAGTCCGCGCAGACGTTGCGCGCATCGTTGAACTCTACAAGCGTCAGGGACGTTTTGCTGCGGTGGTCGAGCCCAAGCTGGTCCAGTTGGATCAGAACCGCGTCGATATCGTCTTCGAAATCACTGAAGGCCCAAAATCAAAGGTCCAGCAGATCAACATCATCGGCAACGAAAAGTTTTCCGATGGTGACCTGCGTGGCGAAATGGTGACGAAGCAATCGCGTTTTTACCGCTTCTTCAGCTCAGGCACCAGCTACGACCCTGACCGTTTGGCATTCGACCAACAAAAGCTGCGCCAGTTTTATCTGACGCAAGGCTATGCCGATTTCCGTGTGGTATCTGCTATTGCGGAACTAACACCTGATAAGCAGGATTTCATCATCACTTATGTGGTGGAAGAGGGTGATCGCTACAAATTCGGCGATGTGAAGGTTGAAAGCCAAATCCGCGATTTCGATTCCGATCGTCTTACGGTGACATTGCGCATGAAAAAGGGCGATTGGTACAACGCCAAGATGGTCGAAGATACGGTCGAAAGCCTCTCGGAAACCGCTGGTCTATTTGGTTATGCTTTTGCGGACGTGAACCCCGATTTCCAGCGCGATAAAGAAACGCTGACGATGGGTATCACCTTCAACGTGGCGGAATCGCCGCGGGTGTTCGTTGAGCGTATCGACATTAACGGCAATACGCTGACCCAAGACAAAGTGGTTCGCCGTGAGTTTCGTTTGAACGAAGGCGACGCATTTAACAGCATTCAGGTGAAGCGCACCGCAGAACGCATCAAGTCGCTTGGCTATTTTCAGGAAGAGCTGGAAGTCGAGCAAGTGCAGGGCGGCGCGCCCGACCGCATCGTGCTGACGACCAATGTCGAGGAAAAAGCAACGGGCGAATTGTCGCTTTCGGCTGGTTTTTCGTCCATCGAAAACTTCATTTTCCAAGGTTCCGTAAGGCAGCGGAACTTCCGCGGTGTTGGTCAGGAATTGCGCACGAATATCTCATATTCGTCTTACTCGAAGTCCGCTGAAATCGGGTTCACGGAACCATATCTGTTTGACCGTTCAATTGCGGTGTCCGGCGATATTTTCCGTCGCGATTTGAATAGCTTCAACTTCTTCAACAACCAACGCAACACAACCTATGAGCAAGCAACCACCGGGTTCCAACTGCGCGTTGGTGTGCCGGTGAACGAATATATCTATTTCCAGGCACGTTATGGCCTTAGCCAGGACGACATCTCGTTGGATGAAAACACGTTTTTCACTGACCCAGATGGTACGGGGCCGCTACCTGCATCTTGCGACCCAATCGTGGCCGGCCGGTTCCTGTGTGATGCCACGGGCAAACGCCTGACGTCATCGCTGGGGTACACCTTGCTATATGATGACCGCGACAACCGGATCCGTCCAACGCGTGGCCAGAGCTTTGGTATTAGCCAAGATTTCGCAGGACTTGGCGGCAGCGTTAAATATGTCAAAACGCGCATTAACGCAGACAAATTTTGGAAGCCATTTGGGAACTTTGTGTTCGGCCTGTCACTTGAGAGCGGATATATCCATCCGCTCGAAAGCCGCGGCCTTGAGTCAGTGGGCGTTGATGACGTCCGTTTGACCGACCGCTTCTACCTCGGTGAACCACAAATGCGCGGGTTTGATATTCGTGGCGTTGGTCCACGGGTACAGCGCGTGTTCTTTCAAGGCGACATCGTCAATGGCGTAGCCGTGAACAAGGCATTGACAGACCGGAACCAGATTCAAGACGATGCCATCGGCGGTCGGGCCTATTATATGGGCCGTGCAGAGCTTCAGATTCCGCTGGGCAGTGGTGCAAGGGAATTGGGTCTGCGCCCATCATTGTTCCTCGATGTAGGTTCGGTTTTTGATGTGACCCGTCCTATATTGCAGACGGTTCAACAACGTGAAATATTGTCTGATGGTTCGCAAGGTGCGCCGCTGTATTACTTTGTCGACTTCATGGGGACATTGCAGACGTCAACAGAAGCCACCAATGCCGATGGATCGGCGCGCATATCTGCGCTGCGTTTCGAAGAGCGGTTCTTTGGTGACACATGGAAGCCGCGTATGTCGGTGGGTTTTGGCGTAAACTGGAACTCGCCCTTTGGCCCGTTCCGGCTTGATATTGCCCGTGCGCTGCTAAAACAGCCCGGCGACGACACCAAATTATTTACATTCAACGTAGGAACTCAATTCTAATGAAAATTCGTAACACCGCCATCGTGGCAGCTCTTTTGTCCGCAACAGCCATCGCTGTTCCTGCAACGGCTCAGGTATCCGGCATTGCAACAGCCGAAACATCGGTCGCTATTGCCCGTTCAAAGGCACTGGGTACGGCGTATCAGCAGATCGGCACGCAATACGCAGCCGTCGTTCAGCAGATGCAGACGAAGCGTCAGGAAATCAACAACATCAATGCCCAGCTTGATACCAATAAGGATAAAGAGCTGACGCAGGCTGAGCTCGATGTTGCGATTAAGGCGAAAAACCCTTTGCTGACGCAGCTTGATGAAAAGCAAAAGGAAATAAACACGCTTCAAGAACCGATTATCTTGGCGCAATTATATGCCGTTGAGCAGGTCGCGGTGAAGTATGAAGCGGCCCAGCAGGCGGTTGTTGCTGCAAAGAAAATCAGCGTCATTTTGGCACCGGACGCATTTGTGTGGGCACCTGAAGCTGTGGACGTAACGTCTGCGATTACCGCTGAACTGGATAAAGCTATTCCAGCAGCATCAATCACACCCCCTGCGGGCTATCGCCCGTCGCGTCAGATTGGCGCTTTGTATCAGCAAATTCAGCAGCTGTTTAACAACGCCGCGCAGATGCAAGCCGCTCAGGCCGCTGCGGCTCAACCACGTGCTGCCGCACCAGCGGCGCAGCCTGAAAGCCGCTAAGCGGAATGAGCGAGGCTGATTTTAGCAACTATGACGTCCGCCGGGTTATGTCGGTGCTGCCGCACCGCTACCCGATGTTACTGGTTGACCGCGTTGAACAGCTTGTCCCTGATGAGCGCATCAGCGCGATCAAAGCCGTAACGATCAATGAAGGGTTCTTTCAGGGACATTTCCCCGGAAGGCCCATCATGCCCGGCGTGCTGATTGTCGAAGCGCTGGCCCAAGCGGCTGGCGTTTTGGCGATGGAAAGCCTTGGGTTGATTGGTTCGGGCAAGCTCGTATATTTCATGTCGATCGACAATGCGAAGTTCCGTGCACCCGTCGAGCCCGGTTGTTTGCTGCATCTGAATGTAGAATTTGTGCAAAAGCGTCCGCGGGTTTGCAAATTCGCGGGGCGTGCGATGATGGGTGATCAGGTCGCGGCGGAAGCCGAATTCATGGCCATGATCGCCGATCCGCCAGCGTGATGATATTCGCAGATAATTGAATCTTGCTATAACGGGCGTCCACCGCTATGCGCGTCGCTTCCGAATTTAGGGCTTCCGGTCGGAAACCGGTCGCTGAACAAAGGAATTATATATGAAAGCCGATATTCACCCCGATTATCACATGATCAAGGTGCAGATGACCGATGGCACCGTCTTCGAAACACGCTCCACCTGGGGCAAGGAAGGCGACACGTTGGCTCTGGATATTGACCCGACTTCGCACCCAGCATGGACCGGTGGTTCGGGCCGTATGCTCGACACAGGCGGCCGCGTTGCGCAGTTCAATAAGCGCTTTGGTGGCCTTAGCCTTAAGAAGTAAGATAATCAGCGTGCCGGGTTGACGCCCGGCATGTGATAATCTTAAGGCCAAAATATAGTAACGCGCCTGCCTTAGTGGCGCTATGGCGACCGTAGCTCAGTTGGTTAGAGCGCTGGTTTGTGGTACCAGAGGTCGGGGGTTCAAGACCCCTCGGTCGCCCCATTTATTCCCCCGCATAATCCGAGTGACATTCGCATTGCGTAATATTATTACGTCGATGTGTAATTTGATTCCGACGCTGTTGAAATGAATTCGTCCGTATTTGGGAGTGACGAGATGCCCGCTATTTGGGATTTGCCGGATTTTGACTCGCATGAAGCGGTCCATGTGTTTGATGACCGCGCAACGGGTCTTAAGGCCGTCATCGCGGTGCATTCGAACCATCTGGGACCAGCAGCGGGCGGAACGCGTTTCTGGCATTATGCCGACTCACAGGCTGCCATCACCGACGCGCTCCGTTTATCGCGCGGCATGAGCTACAAAAACGCCATGGCGGGGCTCTCGGCCGGTGGTGGTAAAGCCGTCATTCTGGCCAATCCGCAGCGCGCCAAACCACAGGAACTGCTTGAAGCATTTGCACGTGCTGTCGACTCGCTCGGCGGCAAATATATCACTGCGCAGGATGTGGGTATTTCCGAAGCGGACATGGTCGCCGTTTCCAAGGTTACTCCGCATGTTGCCGGACTTCCGGGTCAAGGTGGCGATCCCGGTCCATATACGGCGCGTGGCGTCTTTCTGGGCGTCAAGGCAGCGGTCAAGCATGCGCTTGGTACCGACGACCTTCATGGCGTCCATGTGGCCATTCAGGGCGTCGGCAGCGTCGGTGGCGGACTCGCCCGTTATCTCGCGGCAGAGGGCGCCAAGCTGACCCTCGCAGATGTTGATGCTCAGCGCGCCGCAGATCTTGCGCGTGAATTGGGTGGGCAAAGTGTTGCTGCGGATGCCATTATGACGTTGGAAGCCGATGTGTTCAGCCCGTGCGCGCTTGGTGCGGTACTGACCGAAGCCAGCGTAGCAGCCTTAAAAGTGCGCGCGGTTGCTGGTGGTGCAAACAACCAGTTGGCAACCGGCTCTGAAGGGCGGATGCTCGCCGACCGCGGTATTTTATATGCGCCGGATTATGTCATTAACGCAGGCGGCATTATCAACGTCCTGCGCCAGATCGAAAATGCCGACGATGCCGAGATTAACCGGCGCGTCGATGCGATCGCAGGGCGATTGGCGGCAATCTGGAATGAAAGTGATTCGACCGGAAATACGCCAGCTGAAGTCGCCGACAATATGGCACAAAAGCTTATTGGCCGCTGATACCGAATCCATTGGCGTAACGCTTTGGCGGTGCTAGATGCATCGCCGAGTTATGCATCGTTTCGCCAATCCTGCTCGCTTTTTGCGAATCGCAAAGCCACTCACGCCTTGGCTGTTGTGGCTGGGCATCGCTTTGACGCTCGGGGCTTGCCTGTGGGGGGCGTTTTTTACACCCACTGAACGACTAATGGGCGATACCGTAAAGATTATATTTGTTCATGTACCCGCCGCTTGGTTGGGTATGGGCGGATGGACGGGCATTGCCATTGCCAGCATCATTCAGCTGGTCTGGCGCCATCCGCTTGCTGGTGTGTCGGCGCGCGCAATTGCGGTACCCGGCGCGACCTTTGCGGCGATTTGCCTGATCACCGGGTCGATTTGGGGCCGACCAACATGGGGAACATGGTGGGTGTGGGATGGCCGGCTGACATCCATGCTGGTGCTGTTCTTCCTCTATCTTGGATATATCGCGCTTTCGAACGCATCGAGCGAGAAGGGCGATACAAGCCGCGTTGCTGCCGTTTTCGGCATCATCGGTGCTGTCAACATTCCGATCATCAACCGATCGGTCATCTGGTGGGAAAGCCAGCACCAAAAGGCGAGCATCACCTTGGGTGGCTCTTCCATCGATCAAGCCTATCTTGTGCCGCTTTTTGTGTCTGTTGCGGGCTTCAGCCTGTTGTTCGGCGCATTGGTGTTGATGCGGATGCGCACGGCGTTGGCTGAAATGCGGATTGAGGCGCGTATGCGCCGGATGGCGGACTATTGATGCCGCACGCACCGTTCATTATCGCGTCTTTCGCTGTGACTGGCATCGGCATGAGCTGGCTGTTGATTTCCAGCTATCTTGCCATGCGTCGTGCAGAGGCTTCGGCAGATGAATTGAGACAGCAGCCATGAAACCCAAGCATCAACGCCTGCTGCTCGCCGTGATTTCGGTTTTCGCCTTGATAGGGGCTGGCCTGATCGCGGCGGCGGCACTGCGGGAAGAAGCGTCGTATTTTTACACGCCCACCACCTTGGCCAATGCCAATGTTGCACCGGGCAAGGCCATTCGGCTTGGCGGAATGGTGCAAAAGGGCTCAATCGTCCGCGCGCCCGATGGCGTTTCCATTACCTTTACCGTGCAGGACAAGGATAAAACGCAAAAAGTCACCTATCGCGGAATTACACCCGATCTCTTCGTTGAAGGATCCGGTGTCGTTGCAGACGGCCGGCTTGGCCCCGACGGCCTCTTTGTCGCGGACAGTCTGTGGGCGAAGCATGACGAAAATTATGTGCCCAAAGAACTGGCGGATATCGACATGACTTCCGCAGAACATACAAAGGACACGCTTTCAAAATGAAAGCTTTAACATAATGGCAGAGGCAGGACTTGCCGCTTTGTGGCTGGCCGCCGCAATGGCGTTGCTTCAACTTATAGGCGGCATGACATTGTTGCGCGGCGGCGCAGGGCAGCTTGTGCCGCTCATCAAGCCCGCGGCTTATGTCCAAGGTGCTTTATGCGCCTTTGCGTTTCTCGCGCTGATGTGGCTGTTTTACGTAACCGACCTGTCGGTGTTGTTGGTCGCCAGCAATAGCCACATAGATAAACCACTGATTTTCAAGCTTGCGGGCACATGGGGAAACCATGAAGGCTCCATGCTGCTGTGGGTCTCGGTTTTGTCGGTGTCCGGCGCTGCGATTGCACTGCTGGAAAAGCGGATTGAGTCCAAAACGCTTAATGCCGCGTTGGCGGTGCAGGCATTCATCGCCCTTGGCTTTTTTGCGTTCCTTTTGTTCGCATCTAACCCGTTTGAACGCCTTGTGCCTGCACCTATTGAAGGGAATGGGCTGAACCCATTGCTTCAGGATGTTGGCCTCGCGTTCCATCCGCCGACTTTATATTTCGGTTATGTCGGGCTTTCGATCGCCTTCTCCTTTGCGGTAGGAGCATTGTTGACCAATCAGGTTGGGCCAGCCTTTGCACGCGCTATGCGGCCTTGGGTATTGGCGGCGTGGATATTCCTGACCATCGGTATCACCGCCGGCAGCTATTGGGCCTATTATGAACTTGGCTGGGGCGGCTGGTGGTTCTGGGACCCCGTTGAAAACGCATCGCTGCTGCCATGGCTTGCGGCAACCGCGCTTCTGCATTCGGTCAGCGTCCTTGCGACCCGTAACGCTTTGCGCGCGTGGACGATTATGCTGGCGCTCGTTGCATTTGCGATGTCGATGGCTGGGACGTTCTTGGTGCGGTCGGGCATTTTGACGAGCGTCCACGCATTTGCTGTCGATCCGGAACGCGGGGCGTTCATCCTTGCTTTGATGCTGATATACACCAGCCTTGCGTTTGTGATTTTTGCTTTGCGCATTGGTTCGGTCAAGCAAGGCGAGCCGTTTCAGCTCATCAGCCGCGAAGGCGGCATTGTGGCCAACAATATCTTCCTCAGTGTAATTCTGGCGGTGGTGCTCATCGGCACGCTTTACCCGCTTGCCGCAGAGGCGATGGGCGACAAGATTTCAGTTGGCCCACCCTATTTTAACAAGGCAACGGTGCCTATCGCTGTTCTGTTGATGCTTGCCCTTTTGATTGGCCCGATGCTGCGCTGGCGCCGCGATGATCTCAAACGCTTAAAATATTGGCTTATTGGGGGCGCTGCAATTTTGTTGTGGAGCGGCATTGCCGTGTGGAAGTTCGCGCCGGACGTTGGGCTGTTCCCATTGCTTGGGATTGCCTTGTCATTGGCACTGGCTGTCGCCGCGTGGCTGCCCTTACGCGGCCGCAAATTGCTGCGCACGCCATTGCCTATGTTCGGTATGGTCATTGCGCATTTCGGCATTGCCGTCAGCGTTTTCGGCATGGCGGCAGAGTCTGGTTTTTCATCAGAAACATTGACCGCGCTTGCCCCTGGCGAAAGCGCGGAAATCGCGGGCTGGCAAGTGAAGCTCGACGACGTCAATCCTGTTGTCGGTGACAATTGGGTTGCCATCGAAGGCGAATTGCAGGCGGTGAAAAATGGCAGTGCGTTTGTGCTTCGCCCGCAATCACGACAGTTTTATAGACCTGAAATGCAAACGAGTGAGGCGGCATTGCTGACGCGTTGGAATGGCCAACTTTACGCGGTCATCGCGCAGCCCGACCAAGAGGGCGATGGCCGCTGGCAAGTGCGCTTGTGGTGGAAACCCTTTGTGCCGTTCATTTGGTATGGTGGAATGTTAATCGCTGTTGGTGGCATCATTGCGCTGCTTGGCCGAATGTTCCGGCGCGCGAAAAAGCCTGCTAAAAACAAGTGGCAGACAACATGAACCGGCCCTGGCTTCTGTGGATCCCGCTTGCGGTGGTCGCCTTTATCGGTGGTCTGGCGATGTACGGCCTAGCCGTCCCCAAAGACGAACAGGTGCATTCGGCGATGATTGCCCAAAATCTGCCTGCATTTTCATTGCCCGCAGCAACGGCGGGTGTCGAAGGATTGGCCAGCGGCGATATGGCCGACGGAAAGCCCCGTCTGCTGAACATTTTTGCCAGCTGGTGCCTTCCGTGCAAGGCGGAAGCGCCCTATCTTGAAGCCTTGAAAAAGGCAGGTATCGAAATTGATGCCATCGCCATCCGCGACAGACCCGAAGACGTTGCTGCATTCCTGAACGAATTCGGTAACCCGTTCCGGCGGATTGGATCGGACAGCGAAATGGCTGTTCAGCTTAAGCTTGGCTCGTCAGGGGTTCCGGAAACCTATGTCATCGGCGGTGATGGTACGATATTGTATCAGCATATCGGCGATATCCGGGCTGAACATGTCCCGATGCTGATTGAAAAAGTGAACGCCGCGAAATGAGAATGCTCGCGCTCATATGCCTGATGCTTGCAACACCCGTGTTCGCGCAAGGCAGCGGCCCCACGCCCGCATTGGCGAACCGTCAGCTGCCTGATCCCGCACAGGAAGCGGCGGCAACCAATTTGATGCACAGCTTGCGCTGCATTCAATGCCAGGGCCAATCCATCGCCGATAGTGATGCGCACATGGCGAGTACGATGCGCGCGGAGGTTCGGCAACAAATCGCAGCGGGGCAAAAGCCCGAGGCCATTCGTGGCTGGATGATCGCGCGCTACGGTGAATGGGTCAGCTTTGAACCTGATATGAAGGGGGCAGGGCTGTTGCTTTGGTTTACCCCCTTGTTGGTCCTGATCGCTGGCATATGGCTGGCGCGCGGGCTATTCCGGAGGGGCGCATGAACGGTTGGTTTGCACTTGGCATTTTGGCGGTATTCAGCCTAGCCGTGCTCGTCTGGAATGTCCGATCGTCGAAAGGTTTGTGGCAGATTGCCGCAGCTGTCATTCTATTGGGGATGACGGGATATGCGCTTCAGGGACGGCCCACGACGCCATCGTCACCTGCTAAGCCACTGGCGGCAAGCGAAGTCGCCGCAACCCAGCTTGTCGACATACGGGCAGACATGGACCAAAGTTTTGGCAGCGCAAAGCGTTGGCTTGTTACCGCGGACTCATTTGCCAAGCAGGGCGATTACCCGCTTTCCGCAACCTATATTCAAGCCGGCTTGCGCAAAGACCCCAACAACCCGGATTTGTGGTCCGCATTGGGTTTGCAACTGATGCTCGCAAGCGAAGGCCAAATGTCGCCTCCGGCGCAATTGGCATTTGATAAGGCGCGGGCAATCCGGCCCAATTATCCTGCGCCATATTATTTCGCGGGGCTTGCGCGGCTCTTTGCCGGTGACCTCGACGCGGCCATTTTGCTCTGGGAAAAGACCGTGTCACTGGCGACACCGCAAGCCAAGTGGAAGGCACGTATTGAGTCGCAACTGCAAGCGGCGAAGGCATTGCAGGCGCAGGCCGCTAATGCCCAAGCCGCGAATGCAACTAAGTAGCTGATATAAATTATTTTTGCTATAAATGACCAGCTTTATTGCTTTGTTGTGATGGGTTGGTGGCCATGCTAATGCGCGCGTCCTGACTGCTTTTAGGGGCATTCGGGGCAAACGCCGGGGAAACGAAATGGTTGGACCGCAAGCCGCAGACGATTTTGGTCATAGCGAACAAGATCATCATGCAAGTCATGCCCCGAAGGGGTCGTTGCTCGCCCTGTGCGTTGGCACAGTTGGCGTTGTGTTTGGCGACATCGGGACCAGCCCGATCTATGCTTTCCGCGAAACATTCGCCGGACATCATCCCATCACCCCCGACCCTATGCACATTAATGGCGTGCTAAGTCTCGTTTTTTGGTCGATGATGATCGTTGTGACATTCAAATATGTCTTCACGATCATGAAAGCCGACAACAAGGGCGAGGGCGGAAGTCTTGCCCTTCTCGCGCTGATTAACCGGCAGACTGCAGGTGCAAAATGGACAGCGCCTTTCGTAATGCTAGGTGTTTTTGCGACCGCTCTTTTCTATGGCGACTCCATGATCACGCCGGCGATGTCGATCCTGTCCGCGGCGGAAGGTCTGAAATATGTCAACCAAGGCTTTAGCGACTGGATCCTGCCCATATCCGTCGTGATTATTGGTGCACTTTTTGCGTTCCAGTCGCGTGGTACGGCCAAGGTTGGTGCATGGTTCGGGCCGATCATGCTCGTCTATTTCGCAACGCTCTCCGGCCTTGGCATTATGCATCTGACTAAGATGCCATTGATCATTCTGGATGTGATCAACCCGATGAACGCATTTTACTTTTTTTACGTTGATGGCTTCCGCGCGTTTGTCGCGATGGGCACTGTGGTGCTTGCCGTTACCGGAGCCGAGGCGCTCTATGCCGATATGGGGCATTTTGGACGGCGCCCAATCAAGTTCAGCTGGCTGTTCTTCGTTCTGCCAGCGTTGATGCTGAACTATGTGGGGCAGGGGGCGATGATCTTGTCGATGACGCCTGAGGAAGCCCAGATGGCCATTCGGGACCCGTTCTTCCTGATGGTGCCGGACATCATTAGCACGCCCGTTATCATATTGACGATTTTGGCCGCGATTATCGCCAGCCAGGCCGTGATTTCGGGTGCATTCTCGTTGACCCAGCAAGCCATTCAATTGGGCTTCATGCCGCGCTTGAGCATTTTGCACACCAGCGAAAAAGCCGCAGGCCAGATTTACATTCCGGCAATCAACTGGGGGCTGGCGGTGATGGTCCTCTTGCTGGTGCTTTTCTTCCAGTCTTCGTCAAACCTTGCCGCTGCTTATGGCATCGCGGTTACGGGTGCGATGTTTATCGATACCTGCCTTATTGCGGTCGTGCTCTTGTCGCTTTGGAAATGGCCAAAGTGGAAAGCCATTCCGATCTTGGCGCTGTTCTTCATCGTCGACTTTGCCTATTTCGGTGCAAACCTGCTCAAGGTTCCTTCGGGTGGCTGGGTGCCGCTGCTGATTGGTTTGGTGATCTTCACCTTGCTGACGACTTGGTCACGTGGACGCGCGCTGATGCGGGAGCGTATGGCAGAAAGCACGATGCCGATGGAAATCTTCATCAAATCGGCTGCAAACAGCGCGACGCGGGTTCCGGGCACGGCGATTTTCATGGCGTCGGCCGCGAGCGGCGTTCCTTCGGCTTTGCTGCATAACATCAAGCACAACCGCATATTGCATGAACGCGTCATCATTCTCACGGTGCAAATCGAAGATGTTCCCTTTGTCGAAACCGGCGAACGGATTATCTGCAAAGACCTTGGTGAAGGTTTCTATCGCGTCAAAATGCGCTTTGGCTTTTTGGAAGAAACCAATGTCCCTGCAACGCTGGATATGGTCGATCTGTGCGGTCCAAAGTTTGATATGATGCACACCAGCTTCTTCCTGTCGCGGCAGACGCTGATTGCGTCGAAAATCCCAGGCATGGCGATCTGGCGTGAAAAGATTTTCGCATGGATGTTGCGCAATGCGGCAAACGCCATGGAGTTCTTTAAGCTGCCCAGCAACCGGGTGGTCGAACTGGGAAGCCAAGTCGAAATTTAATGGCCTAAGCCGCGACGCGCGTGTGTTGTCGCAAAATCGCTTGAACCTTTTTGTTTCGACCAACACGAACAAAAAAGGAACTTCGATTGGAAGATCGTATGTCGGTTTTGTCATTGCTGTCGGCGGATAGCTTCGCCGATTTGAAGGAAATGTGGCAATCCGTCGATTTCGACCGGCTTGGCATCACCTTGGATGACGGCAGTAATCCGGGGAGCGCATCGGGCAGTCTGCTCTTTAGCGGCGTCGCCTTTAGCTATGCTTAGCTATGCGTTGCAGGCGTGCCCTGCGCCAGCGGCAACGCACCACATTTTTTGTAACGCTAACCTTTCCGATATTCAGTCTGCGGTACACATTGATTTGGGCCCAGCGGTCGCATCTGGCCGCACTGTTCCCGCAATTGTTCAGGCTATGCTGGAGCTTGGCGAGGTTCTGGGACGCAACCTGGTTATCAAGGCCGTGTTTTGGTCTCCGGCGGCTGTTGTTTCGGGATATGATTATTACGCAGAAGCTGTGCCGCAATATGCCCAAGGTGCGGGCTTTTCGGCGTTGCTGTGCGTTGGCTTTGACATGTCGACAACCGGTGTTGTCGAAACCAACGGATTGGCGTGGCTATGCGATCAGGAACTTAGCTTCACGCATCCGCAGCTGCCTGCGCATGAAGCTATGCGTTATGTGGTGCGCCTTGTGCACGACCTTGCTACGCAAGGGGCATATGATCGCGCACTTGAGCTGCCCGGATTGCATGCAGATGAGGTTGTTGTCGTGACGCCCAGCCCTGAGGAGGGCACAGTAAATGCACGCTTGGTTACCGGTAAAGACGCCGTAAACTCCGCCCAATAGTATATAAGTCGCGCCATTTGGCTGGCAACTAAATGAATGTGCATAAATTTTATACTGGACGAATGTTGCTTTGAATGGCTATCGCCGCAACATAATGTCTTTGTATGACGCGACCTTGCTTCTTCTACGACTTACACGCCCTTAGGCGTGCGCTTGATGTCGGCATCGTTCGGCAGGCCGCCTAAGGGCTTCATGAAACCCCGCCAAGTGTTACAGCCCACATGATGGGCGCAATAGTGAAGTTGCAAAGAACATGATGTTATCCGATCCATCTCGTAAATACCGCGCATTCCCGCAAGTTGACCTGCCTGACCGTCAGTGGCCAAGCCGTACAATAGACGCTCCGCCACGTTGGCTTTCGACCGACCTGCGCGATGGCAATCAGGCGCTGATCGACCCGATGGGCGCAGAGAAAAAGCGCCGGTTTTTTGATCTTCTCCTGAAAGTGGGCGTGAAGGAAATCGAAGTTGGTTTCCCAAGCTCCGGTGCGACAGATTTCGATTTCATTCGTGGCTTGGTCGATGGCGGAAGCATTCCCGATGATGTGACGATCCAGAGCCTGACGCAGTCACGGCGCGACCTTATTGAGAAAACGTTCGAAAGCATGGCGGGCGCACCGCGTGCGATTGTGCATCTCTATAATGCCGTCAGCCCCGCGTGGCGCGACATTGTCTTCAACCTCGACAAAGCGGGCGTGAAGGCCATCGCGGTTGAAGGCGCGCATATGTTGATGGAGCAAGCCGCGCGTTTCCCCGAAACCGATTGGCATTTTGAATATAGCCCCGAAACCTTCTCCACCGCTGAGCTCGAATTCAGCCTTGAAGTAAGCGAGGCTGTGATGGAGGTTTTGAAGCCGACCGCTGCCAAGCCACTGATCCTGAATTTGCCCGCCACCATCGAAGCCGCGATGCCCAATGTATATGCCGACCAGATCGAATGGATGTGCAAACATATCAGCGCGCGTGATGCCGTCGTCATCAGCTTGCATCCGCATAACGACCGGGGTAGCGGCATCGCTGCGGCGGAACTTGGCCTGTTGGCGGGCGGCGACCGGATCGAAGGTTGCCTGTTCGGCAATGGTGAACGCACGGGCAATGTCGACCTCGTCACGCTGGCGCTGAATATGTATACGCAAGGGCTGAACCCAGGCCTTGATTTCAGCAATATCGATGAAGTCATTCAGACCGTGGAATATTGCAATCAACTGCCGGTCCATCCGCGCCATCCATATGCCGGCGAATTGGTGTTCACGGCCTTTTCCGGATCACACCAAGACGCCATTAAGAAAGGTTTTGCCGCGCATGAACGGCAAAATGACGAAATCTGGCGAGTTCCTTATTTGCCGATCGATCCCGCTGATCTGGGGCGCTCATACGAAGCCGTCATCCGCGTGAATTCGCAAAGCGGCAAGGGCGGTGTGGCCTGGGTTATCGAGCAGGACCACGGCCTCAAATTGCCGAAGCGTATGCAGGCCAATTTCTCAACCACGGTACAGGAATTGTCCGACACCACTGGCCGTGAATTGACCAGTGCCGATATCTGGGAAGCGTTTGAAAAGCGCTATCATCTGAAAGGTGAAGGGCGCTTCCGGTTGCTCGACTTCCGCGAGAGCCAAAGCCAGCGTCAACTGGATGAGCGTATCTTCGCAGGCAACATCCGCATAGATGGCGTCGAACAAAGCGTGAGCGGTCGCGGCAATGGACTTATCTCAAGCCTTGCCAACGCCCTTGAGGAAGCTCTGGGAGGCCCGCTGGACATCATTGACTATAGCGAGCACGCAATCGGCCACGGCACCGACGCACGCGCTGCTGCCTATGTTGAGTGCCGCGTTGGCGATGGGCCGATTTTATTCGGTGTCGGGATCAGCAGGGATGTCGCAACGGCATCCGTTCGCGCGATTTTGAGCGCGGCTAACGGCGCGTAAGTCGTTCTAAGGTGGGCGTGCATGAAAAATCACGCCCACCTAACCTTACGTAATGGCTTGTTACGTACCACCCATTTGACAGCCGCAATGTGCAGGCGCTAACCCTCATTTAAATGCTCAATTAACAAGGGATTCGGCGCATGGCACTTCCGGCAATTTTCGACAATCTTCGTCTTCCGGTGATTGGATCGCCGCTTTTTATCGTTTCAGGTCCAGAGCTGGTGATTGCACAATGCAAGGCCGGTGTTGTCGGTTCATTTCCGGCGCTCAATGCGCGTCCGGCCAGCCAGTTGGACGAATGGTTGCATCAGATCACTGAAGAACTCGCCGCACATAACCGCGATAATCCCACGCGCCCTGCCGCGCCTTATGCCGTGAACCAGATCGTCCATAAATCGAATAACCGGTTGCAGGAAGATTTGGCCGTCTGCGCGAAATGGCAGGTTCCGATCACGATCACGTCGCTTGGCGCGCAGGAAGAACTGAACCAAGCCGTACACAGCTGGGGCGGCATTGCGTTTCATGACGTTATCAATGACCGTTTCGCACATAAGGCAATCGAGAAGGGCGCAGATGGCCTTATTCCCGTTGCTGCGGGCGCTGGCGGACATGCTGGCGTAACCTCACCTTTCGCTTTGATGCGCGAAATTCGCGAATGGTTTGATGGTCCCGTGGCATTGTCCGGATCGATTGCGCACGGTGCGTCCGTGTTGGCCGCGCAAGCCATGGGTGCAGATTTTGGCTATATCGGCAGCGCGTTCATCGCGACGAAGGAAGCCAATGCCGTTGACGGCTACAAAGATAACATCGTTGAAGCAAAAGCTTCCGACATTGTTTATTCGGACCTATTTACCGGCGTTAGCGGCAACTATCTGCGCCAGTCGATCGAACGCGCAGGGATGGATCCCAACAATCTGCCAAAGGGCGATATTTCCACAATGAACTTTGGTTCGGGCGGCAATAGCGAAGCCAAGGCTTGGAAGGATATCTGGGGCTCAGGCCAGGGTATCGGCGCGATCAAGGAAGTGCAAACCGTGGCACAATTTATTGATCAGCTAGAGGCAGAGTATCGCGCAGCCAAGGTTGCTTTGGATGCAGCTTTCCGGGGCTAATTATATCCCCGACATGGCGTAGCCAGCAATATATGCATATGACGCCGCAAAGGCACAAAGCGAGGAAAATCTCCCCTTTGTGCTTTTGCGGCGTTTTATTTTTGATCGTTAGCTGGCCTTTTCAAAGGCGACGCTGATGTCCAAGATAACGTCATCCGAAATCATCGGAACGGCATAGCTAATGCCAAATTCGCTGCGTTTGATGACAGAGGTGGCATGAAAGCCGACGGTTGGTTTCTTATTGAACGGATTGTTGCCAGCCCCTGAAAAGGTCGTATCGAGCACGACTGGCTTGGTGATGCCGTTCAGGGTTAGGTTACCCGTGATTTTCGCTGTCGTACCCTTGGCGACCACGCTGGTGGACACGAACTTTGCGTCCGCTGGCGCTGGGCCGAAAAAGTCAGCTTTGCCGCCTTCTTTGCCAGCACGAAGCAAATGGCCCGTGAGGCCCGCGCTCGCGGTTGTGACTTTGCCTATAGGAATAGTGATATCGACCGTTGAAGCGTTTGGCTTTGCAGGGTCCAGAACCAATGTCCCCGTCGCATCGCCGAAGATGCCAAAATAGTCGTTGAAGCCGAAATGGCTAACCCGCCAGCCGATCAGCGTGTGTCCGGGATCGGTGCTGTACGTTCCTGCGGTCACGCGCGTGACATCTACCACGCCGGGGGTTTGTGGTGCGCTCTGTGCGATGAGCGGGACAGCAGCGAAGAGGGGAAGGGCACATAAAAGCTTGCGCATAAAATTGCTCCAGACATGAAAAAGGGGAGGCACCAGTGTCGATGCCTCCCCTTAAACTGTCAAGATGCGAAGAAGCTCAGTTTTTCGCTTGATCAACCAACTTATTCTTGGCGATCCAAGGCATCATGGCGCGCAGTTTTGCGCCAGTTGCTTCGATTGGATGCGCGGCAGCGGCTTTGCGTGCGGCCTTGAGTTCAGGTTGTCCCGCACGGTTGTCCAGAACGAAGTTCTTCACAAAACGGCCGGACTGAATGTCCGCAAGAACGCGCTTCATTTCCGCTTTGGTTTCGTCGGTAATGATGCGCGGGCCAGTCGTGATGTCGCCATATTCTGCGGTGTTGGAGATGGAATAGCGCATGTTAGCGATGCCACCTTCATATAGCAGGTCAACGATGAGCTTCGTTTCGTGCAAGCATTCGAAATAGGCCATTTCAGGGGCATAGCCCGCCTCAGTCAGCGTTTCGAAGCCGGCTTGGATAAGGTGCGTGATGCCACCGCAAAGGACGGCCTGTTCACCGAACAGATCGGTTTCGCACTCTTCGCGGAAATTGGTTTCGATGATACCGCTGCGTCCGCCGCCAACGCCGCTTGCATAAGCAAGCGCGATGTCATGCGCATTGCCCGATGCATTTTGCGCGACCGCGATAAGGCAAGGCACGCCGCCGCCTTTTTGATATTCGCTTCGCACGGTATGGCCGGGGCCCTTTGGCGCGATCATGATGACATCAATGTCTGCGCGTGGTTCGATAAGGCCAAAATGGACGTTCAGGCCATGGGCAAAGGCAAGCGCCGCGCCGGGCTTTATATTTGCATGCAAGTCATCCGCGTAAATGGCGGCCTGATGCTCGTCAGGTGCCAGCACCATCAAGATATCGGCCCAAGCTGCTGCATCGGCATTTGCCAATACCTTGAAGCCAGCAGCTTCAGCCTTTTTCGCGGTGGCCGATCCAGCACGCAAGGCAATGGCTACGTCCGCAACGCCGCTGTCGCGCAGATTCTGTGCATGTGCATGGCCTTGGCTACCATAACCAACAATCGCGACTTTCTTGTCCTTGATCAGGCCAAGATCGCAATCTGCGTCGTAAAATACTTTCATGTTTTAGTCCTTCTGCTTTGCCGTCACCCTGAATGTGTTTCAGGGTCTTACTTTCAACGGCGTAATATTTTGACGATGAAATTTAGCTGCCTTCGGCTCCGCGCATCAGGCCGACAATTCCGGTTCTGCCGACTTCAACCAGGCCGACTTCGCGCATCAACGCGACGAACGTGTCGATCTTGTCCGGGCCGCCGGTTATCTCAAAAATGAAGCTGTTGACAGTCGCATCGATCACGCGGGCACGATAAATATCGGCAAGGCGCATAGCCTCAACCCGTTGGTCACCGGTGCCGCGCACCTTAACCAACGCAAGCTCTCGCTCCACATAGGGGCCGGCCTCAGTCAGGTCCGTGACTTTGTGTACCGGGATCAGGCGTTCACATTGCGCAATGATCTGGTCGATGACCGGCGGTGGCCCGCGGGTGACGATGGTAATCCGGCTGATGGCATGGTCTTCGCTGATATCGGCAACGGTCAAACTGTCGATGTTGTAGCCACGCGAGGTAAACATGCCCGCGATCCGCGCGAGCGTGCCTGCTTCGTTATCGACGGTCAGCGTGAGCACATGCCGTTCGGTGAGTTCCTGTTTGATATGCATTATACGAGCGCCTTTGCTTCGTCGTCCATCGTCCCTGATACTTCATCGGAATGCAGGATCATGTCCGTATGGGCCGCGCCTGACGGTATCATCGGGAAGCAATTTGAGGTTTTGTGCACGCGGCAATCGAACATCACCGGGCCGTCATAGGCAAGCATTTCGGCTATGGCATCATCCAGCTTGGCAGGGTCACTGCAACGTATGCCTTTCCATCCATAAGCTTCGGCTAGCGCCACAAAATCGGGCAAGCTGTCTGAATAGCTTTCCGAGAACCGGCTTTCATAGGTCAGCTCTTGCCATTGGCGCACCATGCCCATCCATTCATTGTTCAGGATGAAGACCTTGACCGGCAAACGATATTGGGTCGCGGTTGCCATTTCCTGAATATTCATCTGGATCGACGCTTCTCCAGCGATATCGATAACCAGCGCATCCGGATTACCCATTTGTGCACCGACCGCAGCGGGCAGGCCATAGCCCATGGTTCCCAAGCCGCCGCTAGTGAGCCATTTGTTCGGGGCATCAAAATGGAAATGCTGTGCTGCCCACATTTGGTGCTGCCCAACTTCCGTCGTGATGATCGGCGATTTGTCTTTGGTGGCCGCGAACAAACGTTCAATCGCATATTGCGGCATGATTTCCTGCGTGCTGCCAGCGTAGCTGAGGCAGTCGACTGCGCGCCAGCCTTTGATACGTGCCCACCAGTCGTCCAGCGCCGCGGCTTTATATTTACGGCCTTTCCACACTTCGATCATTTGCCGCATCGCCGCGCCCACATCCGCCACGATGGGCAGATCAACGCGTACCGTTTTGTTGATTGAACTGCGGTCTATATCGATATGGATTTTGATGCTGTCGGGTGAAAAGGCATCCAGGCGACCTGTGACACGGTCGTCGAAACGCGCGCCCAGGCATAGCATCACGTCGCACTGGTTCATCGCCATATTGGCTTCATATGTGCCATGCATGCCAAGCATACCAAGCCATGCGTCGCCGGAGGCAGGATATGCGCCAAGGCCCATGAGGGTTGATGTGACAGGCGCGCCGCACAGTTCGGCGAGCTCCCGCAGGGCTGCACTTGCATCGGGTCCGGAATTGATGATGCCGCCGCCGGTATAAAGGATTGGCGCCTTCGCATTGGCCAGTAGCTCAACCGCGCGATTGATTTCGGCGTAATCGGCTTCGCCTGCAGGACTAAACCGCGACGACGTTGGACGCTTTACGTCGGTGGATGCCGTCGCAACCTGAACGTTTTTCGGAATGTCGATGACAACTGGGCCAGGGCGTCCCTTGGTCGCGATGGCAAATGCCTCGCGCACTGTGGATGCGAGGTCTGCCGGGTCTTTCACAAGGTAATTGTGCTTCGAACAGTGGCGCGTGATGCCGACCGTGTCCGCTTCCTGAAACGCGTCCGAGCCGATTAAGTTGGTGGCAACTTGTCCCGTCAGAACAATGAGCGGAATAGAATCCATGAAGGCATCGGCAATGCCAGTGACGGCATTGGTCGCGCCAGGGCCTGACGTGACCAGCACGACGCCCGGCTTGCCCGTTGAACGCGCGTAACCTTCTGCCGCATGCGCAGCGCCGGCTTCGTGACGGACGAGGACGTGACGGATTTTCTTATGCTGAAACAGCGCGTCATAAATCGGCAGAACTGCGCCGCCGGGATACCCGAATACGGTGTCCACACCCTGTTCGATCAAGGTATCGATCAAAATTTCTGCGCCAGATTTTTCGGGCACTGCAAAGTCCTCGCTCATTATGAAACTGCCCTATGTTGCAGCGCAACACAGTAGGCAAGAGCGGGCTAGCTAAAGATTACAAAATGACATGTCAACGATAATCATTGAAATATTGTTTCAAAATAATGTCTATTTGAATCATTTATTTCATCGATGATACGAGGCCATGCGGCGGGGGCTTGGTTCCTGAACCAGGTAAACTGCCGCTTTGCATATTGGCGGGTCGCAATTTGGCCGCGTTCGATGGCTTCTGCCTCTGACATAGTGCCGCCAAGAAGCGCAGCGATCTCTGGAACGCCAATGGCCCGCATGATTGGCGCATCGTGCGGCATTTGCTGCGCCAATAAGGCTTCAACTTCCTGAATAGCGCCGCTTTGCATCATCTGTTCGAACCGCATGTCGCAACGTTGATACAGCCATTCACGCGGTGGCAAGAGGAGGAGGGGGTGCAGCGAGATGTCTTGCGCGATGCCGCCCGTCTTAATTTTGCGCCATTCGCTGATGCTGCGCCCAGTGCCCTCAATAACCTCAAGCGCTCGGGTGATCCGGATGATATCCGCAGGGCCCAAGGTCGCGGCCATAGTTGGGTCCAGATTTTCAAGCGCCGCATAAGCTTGTGCGACGGGCATTGCCCGAATGCGGGTGCGTAGTTCTGGGTCGATCTCCGGTATTGGCGCGATACCGTCGAGTAATGTCTGGATATATAGGCCGCTGCCCCCGACCAGTACAGGCAGCGCGCCTGCGTCATGCGCTTTGCAAATGGCGTCTTTCGCATCATTGGCCCAACGTGCCGCTGAACAGTGCGTTTGGCCATCCAGATATCCGAATAAACGGTGCGGGGCGCTGCGTTGTTCGCTTTCGGTCGGTTGGGCGCTGAGTATCGGCAGGTCGGAATAAACTTGCGCGCTGTCGGCGTTTATAATCACGACATTGCGCGACTTCGCCAATTGCAGCGCTAATGCCGTCTTGCCGCTTGCGGTTGGACCCGCAATAAGCGCGACCATCTTTTTAGGATTCGAAATGCCCATCTTAACCCTGATAGCAGCAGATTCTTTGGAAAGCGGCATTATTTCAGAAGCCTGCGACCGATTGGCTGCACATAGCTGCGTTCCAGCGACCACGGACTGGCTTGCGGAGGGCAGGGCCGTGGACATAGTTTTTGACGGCACGCTGGCGCATGCGCGCACTGCGGTTGCTACGCTAGAAGACCGTGTCGATGTCGTCGTCCAACATGAAGAGCAACGGCGCAAAATGCTGTTGGTTTCCGACATGGACAGCACAATGATTACGGTCGAATGTATCGATGAGCTGGCTGACTTTGCCGGAATAAAGCCCGAAATCGCTGCAATTACCGAGCGGGCGATGGCAGGGGAGTTGGACTTTGCAGAAGCGTTAAAGGCCCGGGTTGCGTTGCTGGCTGGGCTTGATGCGGAGATGATTGAGCAATGCCTGCATGAACGCGTCCGCCCTATGCCTGGGGCCGAGACATTGGTACGCACCATGACCGCATGGGGCGCGCATGCCGTGCTGGTATCGGGAGGCTTTACCAGTTTCACAGGCCCGGTTGCGGCCATGCTTGGCTTTGCAGAGGTGCATGCCAATGTCCTTGAAATTGAACAGGGGCGTCTGACGGGGCGTCTCGCCGCGGATATTGTCGATGCGGCAACAAAGCGGCAGGTACTTCAATCCGCGGCAGGGACGCTTGGATTAGACCTGAACTCCGCGCTTGCGGTCGGCGACGGCGCCAATGACATGCCGATGATCGCAGAGGCCGTATCGGCCGACGGCCTTGGTGTGGGCTATCATCCACGACCGCAACTTGCCGCTGCAGCCAATTTTGCGGTGCGCCATAATGATCTGACCGCGCTGCTTTTTGCGCAGGGCATTAAGCCCGACGCATGGGCGCGTTGATTACGTGAAACAAATTGAGCGGCGCAGGGTTGATGTTATGATGCCCCAAGCCGTTCTTCCATAGGAGCATAATATGCGTGCATTTCTGCCTGTTCTAATCATCCCGGTCCTCGCGAGCTGTGCGACGCTTATGCCAACTAAGTCCGGTGAAGCGTCCGAAGTCATCACGGCTGAGCTTGCGCGGGGAGATGGCAGCCGGGCAGGCGTTGCAACGATATCGCGGCGTGCGGACGGCCTGTTCCTAAGCCTATCGGCCGAAGCGCCAGCAGAGGGGACTTTTGGCATGCACCTCCACGCGGTGGGAACATGCCAAGGACCGGATTTTACGTCTGCCGGACCACATTGGAACCCCGAGATGAAACAACATGGCCTGGATAATCCAATGGGCGCGCACCATGGTGATTTGCCAAATGTAACGGCTGGCGCTGACCGCAAAATAACATTGGAATTTAAATTGCCCGATTTTGTGATTTCAGGGCCAACCGGGCTGCTGGATGCCGACGGTGGCGCCTTGGTCATTCACGAAAAAGCAGATGATTATAAAACAGACCCCAGCGGGAACAGTGGCAAGCGGATCATCTGCGGTGTATTCAAGTTGGGTAACGGCAGCTGAAGCTAGGTTCAGGACCTATTAAATGCACCATTTTGGCCGTTTTGACGTCATTTTATGCCGAAACGTGCTTATGTATCTTAACGACGACAAGCGCACACATGTTTTGGAAGCTATTGCGCCATCCATGGAAGAGGGGGGACTCTTGATGCTGGGTGCCGCCGAAACCGTCATTGGGCAAACGCAGAAGTTTCGCGCGAGCAGAGCGTTTCGCGGTTTTTACGAGTTGGCGCCGGGCCGGCAAGGCGCGTAACCAGCAAAAGTTTCCCGCACCGGCTGATATTGCGTGCAACGGTGGACTTACCTATGGTCGCCTTATGACCATGATCTGGAACCCATCACCCAATTTTGGCGAGCGCAGCTTGCCGATCACCATGCTTGTTTTGCATTATACCGGCATGCAGTCGGGGGCGGCAGCCATTGATTGGCTTGCGAACCCCGCTTCCAAAGTGTCGGCGCATTATGTCGTCGATGAAGACGGGCAGCTTGTCCATATGGTGCGTGAGGAACAGAGGGCGCAGCATGCCGGGCTTTCCTATTGGCGCGGTGTGACGGACTGCAATAGCGCCAGCATTGGCATTGAGATCGTCAATCCCGGGCATGAATTCGGCTATCGCCCGTTTCCCGAAGCGCAAATGGACACTGTTACGCGATTGGTCGCAGGAATTGTCGGTACCTACGGAATTGATCCGCGAAACGTCGTCGGTCACAGCGACGTCGCGCCAACACGTAAGGAAGATCCGGGCGAACTGTTTGACTGGGAACGTTTGGCAAAGCTTGGGCTTGCTGTTCCGCGTCCGCGGGAAAAGCTGGTTGATCCCGGTTGGCCGGACGCTGCGTTTCTTTTGGCGTTAGAACGTTATGGTTACAGCATATCAGATGGCCGTGCGGCTACGGTCGCGTTTCAGCGTCGTTTTCGCCCCGAAAATATTGAAGGCGTGATTGACGGAGAATGCCGGGCAATATTGCTGAGCTTGCTCTTGGAGTATGAGGGCGGACCTGCTATCTAAGCCATGCCAGAGGGTTGGGCGACCGCCACTTAGTGGGTAACTGCTATGGGGAGGAAAGTCCGGGCTCCAGCGAGGAACGGTGCCGGATAACGTCCGGCGGAAGCAATTTTAGGGAAAGTGCCACAGAAAACAGTCCACCGCATTTCGATGCGGCCAGGTCGAAACGGTGCGGTAAGAGCGCACCGCGCTTTTGGTAACAAAAGCGGCAAGGCAAACCCCACCGGGAGCAAAACCGAATAGGGGCGGCACATGGCATCCTCCTGCCAGTCGCCCGGGTTGGTTGCATGAGTGCCGCAGCAATGCGTCGCCTAGATGAATGGTCGCACATCCGCTTACGCCTTGGCTGCAGCGGAGGACAGAACCCGGCTTACAGACCCTCTGGCTTTTTTCCCCATGCCCAATAAGCGACGCCCAATATGGCAAGGACAACCGCCTCGACAATGATCGGCGGGGCAACGGGGGCGCTGAACCCGTCGAACGCGATACTGACAATGCGGCCGATTAACGTTGCGCTCAAAAGGATGGCAGTTGCAACAAGCGCGCCCCGATGCTGCCGGAAAGCGGCGAACAAGGTGAAGGCACCAATTCCCAAAAACAATCCCCCGACGTCTGCGCGCAGGTTCGCGCGGCCGATATCATCAATTGCTGCAATGCCGCGCCCTGTGAACGCTGCGTCGAAGCTAAACCAATGCTGTGTAGCGCCAAACAGCGCAAACACGCCAATTGCACCCAGTAATACCCGCAATAACATATTCATGACCCCTCCATTTACGCGAACGTCAACATTTACATATTCGCGCCATTATGTGTTCTTCTGCCGAGAAACACATTTTTCAGAGGGAGAAGTCAATGTCGATTGTTGCTCGCGCGAAGAATATCATTTTAAATCCGACGGATGAATGGAATGTCATTGCTGGCGAGCCCGCAACCGTTGGCGGGTTGTTCACCGGATATGCGATGATCTTGGCAGCTATTCCCTTGGCCGCTGGCATAATATTTACCGGCGCATTGGGAATAAATACCGCTAGTCTTGGGGGCATGGGCGGCGGGGCTATGGAATTGGGCTTTGGCGTCATCGCGGCAATGGCGGTGGTGGGATATGTGTTTTCCCTCGTCACGCTTTTTGTGATGTCGTTCCTCGTAAATGCGGTGTCCCCCAGCTTTAACGGCAAGTCCGGCATGGTTCAGTCGACCAAGCTGATGACATATGCATCAACCCCAACTTGGTTTGCGGGGCTGGTTGGCTGGATCCCGATATTGGGTGGTTTAATTTCTTTCGCCGCAATCGCGTATGTCGTTTACCTGATCTATCTGGGGCTGCAGCCTGTGCTCGGTGTTCCTAAGGAAAAGGTCGCGGGATTCACCGTTGTCATCGTGCTCATCTATGTCGTTCTAACTGTCATTATTTCCGGCATCCTGATCGGCATTGCCTTTTCGACCTTGTTCGGCGGCGGGATGATGGGCGGCGCTCTGTCCGGCGCATAAATTGCGTTTACGCCACTAGCAAAATGCGCGTGCCGTCGCTAAGTCGGCGGCATGGTGCGTACCACTCGACGAAATGACTGGGGTTTTCCCCGCTGGCGCGGCTATGGCAGCAGCACCGAAGCGCAACAGGTGCGTCTGTGCGACCGCTATGGTTGTAACAAAGCGGGAAACTGCCCCGCACCGAAATCACCCAATAATCCGGACCGCTGGATTTTCTGTGAAGAACATGCCGGCGAGTATAACCGTGGTTGGGACTATTTCGAAGGTCTGACCAAGGAAGAAGCCGACGAGCGCGAGGCCAATGAGCGCCGCGATTCATCGGGCTACAAAGAATCCGCACATTATGGCTGGGCCGGGTCCGGCGACGGCAGCCGAAGCCGTGATGAAATGCATGCGCTCGATATTCTTGGCCTTGAAAGCGACTCCACGTTTGATGACGCCAAAAAGGCCTGGCGGAAAATCGCCAAGGAAACACATCCAGACGTAAACCCCGGCAACGCCGATGCCGCTAAAGCGTTTCAGGCGGGGCAGGCGGCGTATGACGTTCTGCGCGTTGCCGAAGAACGGCGCGAGTGGAAGGGTTAGTTACTTGCGTGGGCGAAATTGCAAGCGCATAGGGCGCGCGTGATTCGCGCATCTTCGCCTTTCCGGAATATAGCTGCAGCAATGATAGTGCTGGCGCTGGCTTTGCGCGTCATCATTCCGACCGGCTTTATGCCGTCGTCGGAGCGTGGTTTTGCGCTGACCATCTGTACGGGAATGGACACCCAGACCGTCTGGATGGATAAATCGGGTAAGCTGCACAAAGAAGACCCATCAAAAGGTAAATCGGTTGAGCATCAACCTTGTGCCTTTGCGGGAACCGCGATGGCGGCGGATTTTCTGGCCGCTGATTTCCAAATTGCCCTAGCACCGGTTGCGCTCGCCGTTCCTGTTTTTGCCAAACGCGAAGTATCGGTTGGCGCTGGCCTCGCTGCCCCGCCGCCGCCAGCCATAGGGCCACCTTCTTACGTCTAAACTACAGGGCTGCTTTGCGGCCTATCTCTCGTTTAGATTTAGGAAAATGTCATGAAATTATTACCCATTTTGCGCGCGTCCGTTGCGTGCTCTGTTATTGCCATCATTACGCCCGCCGCCGCTGAAGAAGCTGCTGACACTACCATTATAGTCACCGGCCGTGCAGCCGCTGACGAGGCCGATATATCGGCGAACAACACCGCAGGCGGCACCGACGTTGTTAGCCACGAAGATTATGCAGACAAAACCGTTGTGTCGTTGCGTGATACCTTGGCCTTTTCGCCAGGCGTGTATACCCAGCCGCGTTTTGGGCAGGAGGTCCGCATTTCCATTCGCGGTTCGGGTCTGTCGCGTGGCTTCCACATGCGCGGACTGACGTTGCTGCAGGATGGGGTCCCCATCAATCTGGCCGACGACAATGGCGACTTTCAAGAGCTTGAACCCATATTTTTCGACCATTTAGAGGTATATCGCGGCGCGAACGCGTTGAGATTTGGTTCGGGCACATTGGGTGGCGCAATCAACGGCGTTACGCCCACCGGCGACAATGCCGCGGGGCTTTACCTTCGCGGTGATGTTGGCAGCTCTGACTTTTATCGTGGCTTGGCGTCTTACGGAGTGGGTAACGGCGACGCCAATGCTTGGGCAGCGATCAGCGCCGATAGCCACAAGGGGGATCGGCAACATGCCCAGCGGAACTCAATGCGCTTTAACGGAAATGTTGGGCTTAGGATTTCGGATGTCGTGTCGACGCGACTTTACGCAAGCGCGACGACACTTAATCAGGAACTGCCTGGTGCACTGAGCCGCGCAACGGCTTTGTCTGCACCACGAACTGGTAATTTTGTCGGGGATCAGGCGCGCGATATCAATTCGGTTCGTATCCAGAACCGGACCCGTTTCGACTGGGGCAGCAGCCGTCTGGATGTTGGCGCTTTCTTGAACGCCAAAGAATTATATCACCCGATTTATCAGGTCATTGATCAGACATCGACAGACCGCGGCGTGTTCGCCCGTTATGATCGCGAGGGAGACGACTGGAGCGTTACTGTCGGCGGAGAGTCCCGTTGGGGAACAATTGACTCAAAGCGCTTTATCAATGTGAACGGCAAGCGTGGAGCGCTTACCTTCGAAGCCGACCAGACGGCCCGGACGTCGAATATGTATGGAGAGCTGCGTGCAACGCCGGTTGCGGGCGTTACGATCATAGCAGGCGGTATATATGCCGATGGTTTCCGAAAGCAGGTTCAAATCGTTCCTTCTGCCGCAACGGGTGCAGCGTCGTTCGACGCTTTCTCGCCCAAATTTGGCGTCCTCTGGGAACCGTCCGAAGACGTCCAAATTTTTGCCAATTATAGCAAATCCACAGAATTCCCGACCTTCGTTGAACTCGCGCAAATTGCGGCGTTCGTTCCTGTAAAGGAACAAACTGGATGGACAGCCGAAATCGGGACACGCGGGAAAATGGGATGGGCGAGCTGGGATCTTGCCCTGTACCGCGCGAACATAAAACGCGAAATGCTGCAATTTACCGTAGGGCGGGACATCCCCGCCACAACGTTCAACGCCGATAAAACACGGCATCAGGGTGTCGAGGCCGCGTTTAGTGCAGCGCCGACCGATTGGCTGCGCTTCCGGCAGATTTGGCAATATTCCGACTTCCGCTTTGTCGCTGATGCCCAATATGGCAACAACCGGCTGCCTGTGGTGCCAAAGCATGTCTTGCGGTCGGAGCTTCGAATTGGCAGCGACGATTTGCATATTGCGCCGAATGTTGAATGGGTGCCGCAGGGTGCATGGGCAGACTATCGAAACACGACACGCACGACAGGCTATACCCTGTTCGGCTTATCTGCCGGCGCGCGCGTTATGGCGGGGGTCGATCTATTTCTTGATGCGCGAAACCTGACCGGAGAGAAAGCCATTGGCGACGTGTCGGCCGCTATCCTTGCCTCCGCAGCATCCGCCATTTACTACCCGGTTGAACGCCGTGCCATGTACGGCGGCGTCCGCGCGCGGTTTTAGGAGACCAGAAATGGAAAATACGTCTTTCTACCGCACGATCTGGCGTTGGCATTTTTATGCCTCGCTTTTTGTCATGCCGTTGATCCTCGTGCTTGCCACAACAGGCGCAATTTACCTGTTCAAGCCGCAAATGGACCGTTGGGAAGAGCGCGCATTTACCAACCTGCCAACTGAAGAGGCAGTGTCACCCAATGTGCAGTTGGCCGCCGTAATGGCAGCCAATCCGGGGGCGCAATTCCAAAGCTATCGCTTGCCCGAACATGCGGGCGATGCCGCGATGATACATATCGGCCTCGCCGACGGCAAATCCATGCGCGACGTCTATGTGTCGCCGCAGGGTAAAGTGTTGGGCAGCATAGATTCGGAAAGCCGGATATCCGCCACGGTGTCGCGGATACATGGGTCGCTGCTGATCGGCAAAATGGGTGACTGGATTGTTGAACTGGCGGCATGCTGGGCGATCGTCATGATCCTGACCGGTCTGTATATGTGGTGGCCGCGTGGGCAGCGCTTTGCCGGTGTCGTGTGGCCCCGTTTGCGTAAAGGCAATCGCGTGTTCCTGCGCGATCTGCATGCGGTGACTGGCTTCTGGGTTTCAGGGCTGGCGCTTGTTCTGTTGACCACAGGACTGCCTTGGGCAAGCGTCTGGGGTGATGCTTTTCGCATTGCACGCGCTGAATTGGGCCTCGTTCAAGGCGCGCAAGACTGGAAAACGGGCAGTGCCGCCCCGCATGCCGAGCATGATCATGATGCAATGATGAAAATGCAGGCTGCCGGCATTCCGCTGGTTGGCTTGGCGGACATGGTCGCCAAAGCGAAGGCAGAACGACTGCCGCACCCGGCGTTGGTGAGAGCACCAGGCGCGCCTGAGCGTTTCGGCCCGCCTGCGCCGATGGCCTGGACCATTAAGTCAGAGGCGCAGAACCGGCCATTGAACCGCGAGATCACATTTGATGTTGCAACGGGCAAGGAGATGTCGCGGAAAGGCTTTGCCGACAAGCATGTCATTGATCGTGCAGTCAATTATGGAATCGCTTGGCATGAGGGCCAGCTTTTTGGCTGGATAAATCAGTTGGTCGGCGTGCTCACTGCGGTTGGCCTGATCACATTGGTTGTGTCAGGTTTCCTGATGTGGCGCCGGCGCAAGCCCGATGATGCGCTCGGCGCGCCGCCGGTTGCTGCGGTGCCGCCGAAAATGCGCGGGGTTGTGATGATCATCGGCATCATGGCGTTGCTCTTGCCGTTGCTCGCCGCGTCTTTATGCGCGCTGTGGCTGTTCGACCGGCTGTTGCTGCCCCGCTTGCCTGCACTTGCGATGTGGCTTGGGTTGCGTCCGGTTCAGCCGGCGTAACGCGCTGCCGTCTCGCGGATAAGCGAGATCATATTGGGAATGCCCTGTGTCCGGTTCGAACTTAACTGATTTTTGAGGTCGAACGGCGCAAGGGCGTTCTCGATATCGGTCTTCAGAATTTCGGCCGCGTTTTTGTGCTCGACCGTTTTCAGGACCAGCGCGATGATGCCTTTGGTAATCGCGGCGTTGCTGTCGGCCAGAAATGTGAGTTCTTTATCTGCGGTCACGGGATAGACCCATACGCTTGCTGAACATCCCCGAACCAGCGTCGCATCGGTTTTCAACGCGGCGGGCATTTCGGGCAATTCGCGGCCGAGCTCGATAAGCAACCGATAGCGGTCATCGGCCTCAAGAAATTCATATTCTTCGGTAATGTCGGCAAATGTTGTCATGCACTGCGCATATGGCCGCGATGCTTAGATATCAATCCCTGCCGCTATGGCCTCAAGCCTTTTTACGCGCTCTTTCAAATCGGCAACTTCAATACGCGAGGTAGCCGAGGGCACAGGTGCGTCATTGCCGTGCCGCATGGTTTCAAGTTCCGCATGCTTGAGCGCGATCCAGTCGCGCCAGCCACGCAGGCTTAATGACGACACGATGCCGACACATAGCACCGCAAAGGCGCCGATGATGATGTAGAAGTTGGGATCCTGTTGCATGGTCCTTCCTTTCCGTCCGCGCGCCGTTACCGGCTGCGCAGCTCCTCAATCTGACGGTTGATGTCGCTCGCGCTGTTGTTGTCCGTCGCGATGCGCTCCAAAACCTGAATGCGCTCTTTCAAGGCACGAATTTCGTCCTGCATCTGCTGCGTATCCGCATTGTTCAAAAGACGGTGGGTTTTCGTGCCCATGACATTTTCGTCCTCAACGATCCCGTGCTTTGCCTTATGCTTCGTCTGGATAACCCTGCCGATCGTGATGATGGCAATGATTGCGACGACCATTTGAAACGGATCCATTACTTCCTCCTCAATTCGAAGGCCCGCGAAGGGCCTCTATTTCAGATGTTAATCTGTGGCTGTCATCGACGATGATTTTTTCGACATTGGCGAGGCGGTCCTTGATTGAGCCGATTTCTGCGCGCAGCTGCGCGTTTTCTTGGCTCAACAATTTTACGCGTTCGACGGCTTCCTGGTCGGTCTTGGGATAGACTGACTGGCCCCACATGCCATCAAGCGGATATCCATTTTTGATGCGCATCCATGTGGTGAGCACCCAGCCGGCCACGCCCGCAACGGTGATAAGAGTGATCGGCATCGCCAGTTGCATTAAGCCTTCAACTAAAGTCGGATCCATTCTTTTTCCTCCAATTCTTACCTTAGTTTTTCGATTTCTTCCGACAGCCTTCCGGCCTTATCCGTGACGATCCGTTCCAAGACCGCGACCCGTTCTTCCAGATGGCCTATCTTGCCATTCAGCGTTTTATTTTCGTTGCTGAGCAGCATTATTTTGTGATCGGCGTCGGCGTCAATGCGCGTTGATTTGCCGCCCCATTCATCTTCCAATGGGTAGCCATGTTTGGCGCGGATCCAGTTGCCTATGAGCCAACCGGCTGTCATCACGACGACAATCGCAATCACGAAATTTGGTCCTGAAAAGCTCATTTGAAATCTTTCCATGGCAGGCGGCGTGTGACGGGCCGGATGGGGCTGTCGCGGAAATCAACGCTCCAGTTGCGGCGGTCCGCTTGGCGTTTCTTCTGTGCGAAGTGGCGATATGCAAACCAACCAATCAGCCCCAGAATGATAAGCGTGAACATGAACATTCCTTCCAATATGTCGCCGTTTATCGAAGGCTCTCGATCTCGTCCGCCAGCTGCTTGTTGTTGCTGACATAATAGGTTTCCATTTCGGCCAACCGGTGGTCGATCTCCCGGAAACGCGAACGAATGTCGCGGGTTGTGCGGGCAGGTGATTGACGCACGCCTTGCCAGAATTTCTGGTCTTGGCGGTCATCAGTATACAGATGCACTGGCTTCGGGTTGCCCATCCAAGCTGCCGCAATGTAAAGTATGGCCGGCCAACCTTGGCCTATAGTTAGCGCAATTAAACCAAGCCTAAACCAAATGGCGTCGATACCGGTGTAATCCGCTAATCCCGAGCAGACGCCTTTCCATTTGGCATTCTGCTTATCCAGATAGAATTTCGTATGTGTACCAGCCATTTTAGCGGTTCCTTTCCAGCCTGCGGACATTTTCGGGGTCGAAATCTTTTGTTTCATGATCGATGCGACGTGCCTGCCATTCAGGATTTTCCTGTGCGACCAGACGCTCAACGGTATCGAGGCGATCTTCGAGACGCCGGGCTAGTTCGTTCATGTCACCCAGCATCCGCTCGTCATCATTGGTGAGCGTTGCAGCGGTTTTCCAACGGGTGACATAATGCAGGATGAGCCAAGGCAGGCCGACAAATATGGTAGGTATCACAATGATTTCGGAGCCAAATTCCATTTCAACCTTCCTTCTGTGCGTCTTGTTTCATGGCTTTTTTCATCGCTTCCAGCTCGGCATCGACAACGTCGAAGGATTCAAGCGCTGCGATTTCGTCGCCTAGACTGCGTGGGGCGTCTGAACCGATGGACAGCGAGTCTGCGTATCCTTGCGCTTCATCCACGCGGCGTTCGAGCACATCAAAGCGTGAGAATGCCTCACGAACCTTGTCGCCATTATACATGGTGCGCAGCTTGACCTGATTTTCAGCACTTTCCAGACGCGTCATCAACGCGTTCTGACGGCTACGGGCGTCGGCGAGCTTTTTCTGCAGCTTGTGAATATCCTGCTCCGAAGCTTTCAACGCATCGTTGAGAACATCGACTTCCGCCGTCAGCTGGTCCTTCATATCGGTCGCTTTGCGCTTTTCGACCAAGGCAGCCTTGGCAAGATCCTCACGATCTTTTGACAGCGCGAGATGGGCCTTGTCGGTCCAGTCAGCCTCAAGCGTATTCAGCTTGTCGATGTGCCGGCGCAGTTCTTTTTGGTCAGCAATGGTCCGGGCGGCGGAAGCGCGGACTTCAACCAGCGTTTCTTCCATCTCCAGGATGATCATGCGGATCATCTTCGCTGGGTCTTGTGACTTGTCGAGCAAGTCCGTGACATTGGCGGCGATGATATCGCGGGTTCGTGAAAATATGCCCATTGGGTAACTCCGGTTAAAACTGTTCATTTGCTTACTGAAAAAGGGGGCGACCGGGTACCTTTAGGAGGTAGGGGGAGCCGGGGGTACTCCGGTCGCAGGCAATCGATGTCAGGCAAGATAGCTGACAACGATTGGCCGATGGGTGTAATTTGGGACGTTCATGTTAACATCGTCATAATGGTTGAGAACCGAAACGGCGTAACTGGTGAAGATCATCGACACGGACAGGGCGACTGCCAGCCATAGACGGCTTTCGCTTCCGCTTACGTCGTTGCTGGTTCCGATATCTTTACGCATCTTGTGTATTCCCTTTTGCATGCCGGTGATATTCCGGCTTGCAAGATGTGTTGCAGGGAGCGTGCCAATCTGAATAATTGTCGGAAATCCGCCATTTGTGAAAAAATGTGACATTCGGGCGCTGGTAATTATTGCCACACTATGGTGAAATATGCCAATCTTTGAAAATGGAACGTGATAGTCATCAATTCATTGGACAATCATCCGCTTTTCTTGATGCCGTCGAGCGCGCAAGCCGCGCCGCACCACTCAATCGGCCCGTGCTGGTTGTGGGGGAACGCGGCACAGGCAAAGAGCTGATCGCTGAACGCCTCCATCGCCTGAGTTCGCGTTGGGACGGGCCTTTGGTCACGATCAACTGCGCGGCGTTGCCTGAGACATTGATTGAGGCCGAACTGTTTGGGCATGAAGCGGGCGCTTTCACAGGAGCGACACGTGCGCGCGAGGGGCGGTTTGAAGAAGCCGACGGCGGCACGCTGTTCCTCGACGAACTTGGCACGTTGAGCATGGGCGCGCAGGAACGGTTGTTGCGCGCGGTCGAATATGGAGAGGTCACGCGTATTGGTTCATCGAGGCCGATGCGTGTCGATGTCCGTATTGTCGCTGCCACCAATGAGCATCTGCCCAATATGGTGGATAAGGGACGCTTTCGAGCGGATTTGCTCGACAGGCTGTGCTTTGAGGTGATCACCTTGCCGCCATTGCGTGTTCGCGAAGGCGATGTTGAGGTGCTGTCTGAATATTATGGGCGTCGGATGGCTGCCGAACTGGGTTGGGCAGGGTGGCCGGGTTTCGGCGCGCTTGCGACCCAGGCCCTTGAAAACCATTTGTGGCCGGGCAATGTGCGCGAATTGCGCAATGTGGTCGAACGTGCCGTTTATCGCTGGGCTGACCCAGCGCAGCCCGTCGATTATATCCAGTTTGATCCGTTCGATAGCCCGTGGCGCGGCGGCGTGGCGGCTTCATCGCCTGCGCAGGTGCAGTCAGATAATCAGGCCGCTAGTGCCGAGCAGCGTGTCTCCGCCGACTTAAGTCAGGCGATTGATGTTACCGACTTTCGAGAAGCGACCGAAAAATATGAAAAGGCGGTGCTGGAGCAGGCACTGGCAAAGTGTCGGTATAATCAGCGGCAAACGGCCAAAGCGCTGAACCTGAGCTACGACCAATTGCGTCATACGCTTAAAAAGCATGATCTTTTGGGATAAAAAAAGGGGCAGCCTCGGCCACCCCTTTTATCTTTACGAAGAATGTGACGATTAGCCGCCGTTGAAGCTGACCATCGTGTAGAGCATTGGGATCGACAGCAACGTGTTCAAACGCGATGTCATCATCGCTGTCGTTGCTGCCTTTGCCTTTGTCGCATCATCGGCTTCAACAATGCCAAGGGCTTTCTTCTGGTTAGGCCAGATGATGAACCAGACGTTGAATGCCATGATAACCGCAAGCCACATGCCAACACCGATCAGTCGGTAGGGATCCTGCAGCGTGAATGCCTGATGGGCGTAACCGGACTGAACCGCAATGATCAGTCCCAGCAACACGGTCGCCGCCGCGGCCCAGCGGAAGAAAAACAGCGCAGATGGCGCGATATGCTTTGAAACCGCTGGCTTAAGCTCGGCAGGAATTTTCGGCATGGTCGGAATTTGAACGAGGTTGAAATAGTACAAAAGCCCAATCCAGACGATCCCGAAGAATGTATGCAGCCAACGTGTGACAGACTGCGCCGTCAATGCGTCGCCGTGCAAACCGAACATAAGTGCCAATGACAGCACGAGACCGGCGACCAACACCAGATGTAGATTTCCAAAAAATTTCGCCATTTTTTCCTCCTGTAGGCATTCAGGTGAATTTGCCCCTGATGCGTTCCTGCCTATCTTTGTGGGCCGCTTTTGTCACATAATTTCTGCGAAATCATAATGTAACCAATATAATGGCTGACGCCCCGTTCATTTGCTTGGCGGGCGTCGCAATGCCAACCCTGACCAGCGCTGATTTTAGGCGTTGGGCGGTGTCTCGGTATCATCACCCAGTTTTAGCCCGTGGCGCATCAGCATTGGGATATTGGCAAACGCGAACAGGAATGTGCACGCCGTCACGCCCCACACCTTGATGGATAGCCAGGTATCGAAAGAGAACCATTCGGGCCGCCTAAAAATCTCGTTCAGTCCGGCGAGAACGAGGAAAAACACGCCCCAGCTCCGCGACAGTTTTAACCAGCCGGTTTCGTCTAAACCTTGATAGGCATGCTCCAGAACATATTTGAGCATCGCCTTGCCGCGGAACCATCCCCCAAGCAGCAGAAGCGCGAAAAAGGCGTAAATGATCGTCGGCTTAATCTGGATGAAGCGTTCGTCATGAAACCAGATCGTCAGCGCGCCGAAAAACACGCCTAAAGCGGCCGTGAGCTTCAGCATCGGTGAAATCTTGCCCAGTTTCACCTTGGAGACAATGACCGCAACCAGGATCGCGGCCATGAATGTTGCGGTGCCGATAATCGCTCCTTGTTTCGGATCGGTGTCCGAACTGCCGAATTTTGATGCCACGAAAAACAGCAGCAGCGGCCCAAAATCGAGGATGAAGTTTAAGGTGCCAGACGGCTTTTTGGGCGTGGCTGCGCCGTTCACAAAGAGCCGCCGCTGATGGCACGGGCAACATCTTGCGCGTTGAAGGGGCGCAGGTCATCGATGGTCTCGCCGACGCCAATGGCGTGAATGGGTAGGCCGAACTGCTTGGCCGCCGCGACCAAGATCCCGCCGCGCGCGCTGCCGTCCAATTTGGTCATCACAAGTCCCGTTACGTCAGCGACTTCTTTGAAGGTTTCGATTTGCGATAGCGCATTCTGCCCCGTCGTCGCGTCTAGAACCAACACCACATTGTGCGGCGCTGCAGGGTTGAGACGCCCGAGCACCCGGCGGATTTTCGCCAGCTCATCCATCAGCTCGCGTTTGTTCTGAAGCCGGCCAGCGGTGTCGACGATCAGCACATCGATGCCTTCTGCTGTTGCCTTTTTCACCGCATCAAACACGACACCGGCAGCATCCCCGCCTTCGGGGCCAGTCACAATAGGTACGCCAAGGCGTTCCGCCCAAACTTTCAACTGACCAATGGCAGCCGCGCGGAACGTGTCGCCCGCGGCCAGCATGACGCCATAATCCTGTTCAAGGAAAAGGTGGGCCAGCTTTGCAATCGTTGTGGTCTTGCCCGAACCATTTACGCCAATCACCAATATGACCTGGGGGCGCGGGAAGGCGTCAATTTCGAGCGGGGATGCAACGGGTACCAACACGGCGGCCACTTCGTCCTCGACAATGTGGCGGATTCCTTCGGCATCAATGCCCTTGTCAAAACGTCCAGCAGCGATCTTGTCGCGGATTTGCGCTGCCATGGCTGGGCCAAGGTCTGACGCAATCAACGCATCTTCAATGTCATCGAGGTCGCGTGCTTCCAGCTTCGCCTTGGTGACAAGCCCGGCGATATTGTCCGTTAGCTTTCCTGATGTTTTCTTCAGGCCGCCAAACAGTCGGTCTTTCCACCCAGCATTCTCGCTCATTCTACAACCTCTGCCTGCAATATTCCGTCTGTTGACCGCAACACCCGCGCGGCGACAATGTTGCCTTCGGGCATGACTTTATCCAGCTGCAAATACGCGAAATTCTCCGCATGGCCACCCCTGCCGCCATTTTCGACCGCGACATTCTGGATCGACCCTAAAAGCCTCTCCAGCCAGCGAGATTTTTCTTCCGCTACCGCTTCCCGTAAAGCCTTGGCACGCGCCTTTATAACGGGATGGGGCAGTTGCGGCATACGCGCGGCTGGCGTGCCTTTTTTTGGCGAATATGGGAATATATGCCCATGCACGATCCCGCATTGTGCAACCAGATCCATGCTGTTGGCAAACATCGCATCGTCTTCGGTCGGGAAGCCTGCAATAATATCCGCGCCAATGGCGATTTCGGGTCGCTTTGCTGTAAGTCGCGCAACCAGATCGATCGCGAGCTCGCGGCTATGGCGGCGTTTCATGCGCTTCAGGATCATATTGTCGCCAGCTTGCAGCGACAGATGAACATGCGGCATCACGCGCGCCTCGCCTGTGAGCAGGTCGAACAGCCGATCGTCAATCTCGACACCATCAATCGACGATAGCCTGAGGCGCTCAAGATCGGGAACGAGTTTCAATATCCGTTCGACCAGTGATCCTAAATTGGGGCTGCCCGGAAGATCATGGCCATAGCTGGTGACGTCAACACCCGTCAGCACCACCTCTTTAAACCCCGTGTCGACGAGCTTTTGAATATGTTCGATGACGCTGCCAGCAGGGACGGAGCGGCTGTTGCCGCGGCCATAGGGGATGATGCAAAATGTGCAGCGGTGGTCACAGCCATTTTGTACTTCGACAAAAGCGCGGGTTTTGCCGGAATAGGCGGTGACGAGATGCGGCGCGGTTTGCGCGATGGTCATGATGTCCGAGACAATGACCGGCCTGTCCGAACGATCCATCAAATCGCGTAACAAGGTCGCGTCTTGCTTTTCATGATTGCCAAAGATGCCCGCAACCTCTGGCATGGCCCGAAACGTTTCGGGTTCCACCTGCGCAGCGCAGCCAGTGACCCACACAGACGCGTCCGGGCGACGCCGATGCGCCTGACGAATGGCTTGGCGTGTTTGCCGCACAGACTCATTCGTCACCGCGCAGCTGTTGATGATGACAATGTCATCGCGGCCCGCGAGTTGTTCAGCCAGAGCATTGCTCTCCGCCAAGTTCAGGCGGCAACCCATGCTAATGACTTCAGGCTTTTTGACGGGCGCGTTCATCCAAACGCATCCCAGTCTGCCTGACCTTTGAATACATACGTCGCGCTGCCGGTCATGATGACGGGCTGTCCCGGGCTCCAGTCGATGGTCAGGGTTCCGCCAGATTGGTGGACTGTAACCGGGGATGTTGCCTTACCCTGACGGATCGCAGCAACGGCGGTGGCGCACGCTCCGGTTCCGCAAGCCCCGGTCAAGCCGGCGCCGCGTTCCCAAACATTTAGGTGGATTTCATTCCCAGCAACCGACGCGACATTTACGTTTGCCCGTTCTGGGAACACGGAATCGTTTTCGATTGTCGGGCCAAGCTGGCGTAAGTCGATGGCATCAACATCATCGACAAAAAACACCGCATGTGGGTTGCCCATATTGATAGCCATGGGCGCGGCGAGATTGTCCCAAGCCAGTGGCATGGCGTCCGTATTCATGGGGAAAGCAAGCGGTATGTCCTGCCATGCAAAAGTGGCTTCACCCATCGACACTTCAACGTCATTGCCCGATAACTTGCCTGAAATGATACCGCCCAAGGTTTCGATGTTGAGGTCTTGGTTCAACAGCGCAACGACACAGCGTGACGCATTGCCGCAAGCCTCAACCTCGCTGCCATCGGGATTGAAAATCCGCATGCGGACGTCAGCGATTTCTGAAGGCAGCAAAAGGATAAGCTGGTCACAGCCAATCCCGAACTTGCGATCGGCAATCTTTTGCGCGCGGGCAGGGGACATTTCTATGGATTGGGCGCGTGCGTCGATAATGACAAAGTCATTGCCGAGCCCATGCATCTTGTGAAATTCGCCCATCGCCATGGCGGCGATTTAGGGGCAGCGGGGCATCAAGTCTACCGTTGATGGCGAATATGGCCAACCTATTGTTTATCGAGCGGCCGTGATTGGGCACAGGTCACAGGCGTTCCAACCAACGGAAAAACTTGATTTGCGACGCCAAGGAGGTTAGGGGCGCGTTCAAGGCAAGGATATTGCCTTTCAAAATTTGTTGGAAATCCGTTGTTTCCAAGCTGGTCGGCGAAGATTCGCTCACCGGCTTTTTGTTCGTTTATGCCTCAGACGGGGCATGTTGGTAAGGAATTTCGATGTTTGACAAGCTGAGCGACCGGTTAGGAGGGGTGTTTGATCGCCTGCGCGGTCGCGGTGCGTTGAACGAAGCTGACGTTCGTGAAGCGATGCGCGAAGTGCGTGTGGCCTTGCTTGAAGCCGATGTCGCACTGCCCGTCGTTCGTGACTTCGTTGAGAAGGTCACCGAGCAAGCCGTTGGCGCGCAGGTTCTGAAGTCGGTAACGCCCGGTCAGCAAGTCGTCAAAATCGTCAATGATGCGCTTGTCGAAATGCTCGGCGCGGAACAAAGCGACCTTGATCTTGCTGTAGCGCCGCCTGCGATCATCATGATGGTGGGTCTGCAGGGTTCAGGTAAAACCACAACGACGGCCAAGATTGCGAAGATGCTGAAGGCCAAGCAGGGCAAGAAAGTCCTGATGGCTTCGCTGGACGTCAATCGTCCTGCCGCACAAGAGCAGCTGGCGACGCTTGGTACCCAGACAGAAATTGCGACGCTTCCGATTATGCAGGGGCAGCAGCCCGTCGATATTGCAAAGCGTGCGATGCAGGCTGCAAAGCTGCAGGGCTTTGATGTCCTGATCCTCGACACCGCTGGCCGCTTGCATGTTGATCAGCAGTTGATGGACGAAATGCAGGCGGTGGCAAAGGTCTCCGTTCCTCAGGAAATCCTGCTCGTGGTCGACTCGCTCACGGGTCAAGATGCCGTCAATGTCGCCAAAAGCTTCGGTCAACGCGTTAATGTAACCGGTATCGTGCTGACCCGTATGGACGGTGATGCACGCGGCGGTGCTGCGCTGTCGATGCGCGCAATCACCGGCAAGCCCATCAAATTTGCAGGCGTCGGTGAAAAGCTGGACGCCATCGAAGCATTTAACCCAAGCCGTGTTGCCGGACGCATATTGGGCATGGGCGACGTTGTTGGCCTTGTCGAGCGTGCGACCGAAATGGTCGAAAAAGAGGACGCGGATAAGCTCGCGGCCAAAATGGCCAAGGGCCAATTCGACATGGAAGACCTGCGCATGCAGTTCCGCCAAATGTCGAAAATGGGCGGTCTCGGCGCACTCGCGGGCATGATCCCGGGCATGAAAAAGGCCAAGCAGGCGATGGACGCCGGCGGTATGAACGACAAATTGCTCGTGCATATGGACGCTATCATTGGTTCCATGACGCCAAAAGAGCGGGCCAAGCCTGAATTGTTGAACGCCAAGCGCAAAATCCGGATTGCCAAGGGTTCGGGTATGACCGTGCAGGACGTCAACAAGCTCATTAAAATGCACCAGGAAATGGCAAGCGCCATGAAGCGCATTCGCAAGATGGGCGGCCTCAAAGGCCTCGCCGCCATGTTTGGCGGCGGCAAAGGTGGCATGGGCGGCGGCGACTTGGGTGGCGCTATGGAGGGAATGCACGGACTTTCCCCCGGCGCTTTGCCCCCCGGTTTCGGCGGTCTACCCGGAATGGGCGGCGGCGGAATGCCGCCAGACCTCGCAAGACTTCTTAATAAAAAGAAATAAGTATCACATTTAATTTAATAATATTTCAGAAAGGTGAGTTAGTTTTATGGCATTATCCATGCGTTTGTCACGGGGCGGTTCGAAAAAGCGTCCTTATTATAAAATCGTCGTAGCCGACGCCCGCGCACCACGCGACGGTAAGTTCATTGAACGTATCGGCAGCTACAACCCACAGCTTCCAAAGGACAGCGCAGAGCGTATGATCCTCGACACCGAGCGTGCGAAGCATTGGCTTGCCGCTGGTGCGCAGCCGTCGGACCGCGTTGCACGCTTCCTTGACGTCGCTGGCGTTAAAGAACGCAAGGTTAAGAGCAACCCTAATAAGGGTGAGCCAGGCCAGAAGGCCAAGGATCGCGCTGAAGACAAGGCAACTAAGCTTGCAGAAGCCGAAGAAGCCGCAGCAGCAGCAGCCGCTCCAGCACCTGAGCCTGAGCCAGAAGTTGTTGAAGAAGTAGCCGCTGAAGAAGCCGCACCTGCGGTTGAAAAAGCGCCTGCCGCGGAAGAAGCTGCGCCTGCCGCTGAAGAAGCTGCTGCTGAAGAAGCACCTGCTGCTGAGGAAGCTGCACCTGCAGCTGAAGAAGCTACCGAAGAAAAGGCTGAGGGCTAAGCCTTGGCTGACTCAACCGTCACGCTTGCCGCCGTTTCTGGCGCGCACGGCGTGACGGGTGAAGTTCGTCTCAAGCTGTTTGCAGAAAATGTGGACAGCTTGAAACGCTACAAAAGTTTTAATGATGGTGCGTTGACGGTTAAGTCCCTCCGCCCAACAAAAGACGGCGCGATTGCGCGCTTTGCCGAAATAAATGACCGCAATGCAGCGGAAAAACTACGCAGCACATTGTTGACCGTGCCGCGCGATGCCTTGCCTGAACTGGGCGAGGGCGAATATTATTATAGCGACCTTCTTGGGCTTCCTTGTGTTTCAACCGATGGCACCGACCTTGGCAGCTGCATAGCCGTCGAAAATTTTGGCGCGAGCGACGTTCTGGAAATCCAGATGCCCTCTGCTGATGACAAGCCGGGCAAAAAGTTCATGGTTCCAATGACCGCCGAGGCTGTGCCGGAATGGGGCGCGCAAGCGGGCGGACGTATCGTCATCGATGCCAACTTCGTCATATGACGTTCGCTGCCCAGATCCTGACGCTTTATCCCGAAATGTTTCCCGGTCCTCTGGGAATATCCTTGGCTGGCCGCGCGCTTGAAGAGGGCAAATGGTCCTGTTCGCCCATCCATATTCGTGACTTTGCGACCGACAAGCATCGAACCGTTGACGATACGCCAGCTGGCGGCGGGGCAGGGATGGTACTGCGCGCGGACATACTTGCAGCAGCGGTCGATCACGCGTCTGCTCAGCAGCCAAATGTACCCGTTTTGGCGATGACGCCACGGGGCAAGACGATTACCCAAAGCCGCATACGGGACCTTGCTGCAGGCCCCGGCGTTACGGTGCTTTGTGGCCGCTTTGAGGGCTTTGACGAGCGTATTTTTGATGCCCGACCCCATATCGAACAGGTTTCGATGGGCGATATCGTGCTTTCGGGCGGCGAAATTGGCGCATTAATGCTGTTAGATGCTTGCATTCGGCTGCTTCCCGGCGTAATGGGCGCGACTTCCAGCGGTGATGAGGAGTCCTTTGAACAAGGGTTGCTTGAATATCCGCACTATACCCGACCCAATGATTGGGAAGGGCGAATGATCCCTGAAGTGTTGCGATCGGGGGATCATGCGAAAATAGCCACCTGGCGGAAACAAAGGGCGGAGGAAGACACTCGGTTACGCAGACCGGACCTTTGGGGGCGTTACAAAGACGCCCGGGTTCAGCCTGCCTCTGACGTGCGACAAAAGAATAAGGATTAAATGGGGCATGAACCTCATCCAAACACTCGAAGCCGAAGCTATTGCAGCTTTGTCAGAAAACAAAAAAATTCCTGCATTCCGTGCAGGTGACACCGTTAAGGTGGGCGTGAAGGTCATCGAAGGTGAGCGCACGCGTATTCAGAATTACGAAGGTGTATGCATCGCACGTTCGAACAAGGGCATGGGCTCCAACTTCACCGTACGCAAAATATCGTTCGGCGAAGGTGTTGAGCGCGTATTCCCACTGTACAGCCCAAATATCGACAGCATCGAAGTTGTCCGTAAGGGCGTCGTTCGTCGTGCGAAGCTTTACTATCTGCGTGGCTTGACCGGTAAGAAGGCACGTATTGCCGAACGCCGCGACCCGCGTCCTATTAAAACCACCGAGGCTGCCGAATAAGGCAGGAGCCGCGTTGCGTTTTTAACCAAACACAAAAGGCCGGGCTCCTACAAAGAGCCTGGCCTTTTTTATTGCCATTGAAGGAAGTTAACATGGGTTATCGTATCGTAGTTGCAGGCGCGACGGGCAATGTTGGCCGCGAGGTCGTCAATATTCTTGCCGAGCGCGCATTCCCTGCCGATGAAGTGGCTGTGCTGGCGTCATCGCGGAGCCAGGGTATCGAAATCGAATATGGCGATACCGATAAGATGCTGAAGATCCAGAATATCGAGAATTTCGACTGGTCGGGATGGGATATGGCGATTTTCGCCATCGGTTCCGAAGCAACCCAGAAATATGCGCCGATTGCCGCTGCTGCAGGCTGTGTAGTCATCGATAACAGCTCGTTGTTCCGCATGGACCCAGATGTCCCGTTGATCGTGCCTGAGGTCAACCCAGATGCGATCGACATCTATAAGCGCAAGAATATCATTGCGAACCCGAACTGCTCGACGGCCCAGCTCGTCGTCGCGCTGAAGCCGCTGCACGATTATGCCAAGATCACGCGCGTCGTTGTCTCGACCTATCAGTCCGTCTCTGGCGCAGGCAAAGAGGGCATGGATGAATTGTTCGAGCAGAGCCGCAACATCTTTGTCGGTGACAGCGCGGACGCGAAAAAATTCACCAAGCAGATCGCGTTTAATGTGATCCCGCATATCGATAGCTTCCTCGACGACGGCTATACCAAGGAAGAGTGGAAGATGATGGTCGAGGTCAAGAAAATCCTCGATACCAAAATCAAGCTCACCGCCACTTGCGTGCGTGTTCCTGTATTCGTTGGCCACAGTGAAGCGGTCAATATCGAGTATGAGCGCGAAATGTCTGCAGAGACGGCCCAAAACATCCTGCGTGAAGCGCCTGGCATCATGTTGATCGATAAGCGCGAAGATGGCGGCTACACCACACCTGTTGAAGCTGCTGGTGATGATGCGACCTATGTGAGCCGCGTGCGCGAAGATCCCACCGTGGAGAATGGTCTTGCGTTCTGGTGCGTCTCCGATAACTTGCGCAAGGGGGCAGCGCTGAATGCGGTGCAAATCGCCGAACTTCTTGGACGTCGGCATTTGAAAAAGGGATAAGTATATGGGGCTGCAAGCCGATGTTTTTTGGTCGTTTCGCAGCCCTTATAGTTATCTGGCGACGCGGCGTTATCGCGCGCTTGCCGAACAATATGACCTGACGATCAACTTGCGTCCGGTGTATCCGTTGGCGGTACGTGAGCCCGACTTTTTCGAGCGCAGCCACCCGAACTGGTTGCGCTATACCTTCACCGATATGTTTCGCGTCGCGCAGTTTCACGACATTCCATTCGGCCCGCCACGACCTGATCCGATTGTGCAGGACGTGCGCACCCGCAAGATTGCTGAAGAGCAGCCCTATATCTTTCGCCTGACGCGCTTGGGGCAGGCAGCGGCACGACGCGGCAAAAGCCTCGCATTTTGTGACGAGGTATCACGCCTGATCTGGGGCGGTGCCGAAAACTGGCACGAAGGTGACTATCTGGCCGGCGCAGCGACGCGCGCTGGACTTGACCTTGCTGAGCTCGATGCTGAAGCCCTGAGTGATGCTGATACCCTCGACGCCGAAATTGCGGCCAATCAAGCGTCTCTCGAAGCATCGGGGCATTGGGGTGTCCCTACCTTGGTATTTGACGGAGAGCCCTTTTTTGGACAGGACCGCATCGACATGGCCGTATGGCGGATGCAGCAAAAGGGACTGGCTGCGCGATAAGCCTTATCGTCACTCGGCCATAGCGGGTTGCTGTCCGGGGGCGGCTGCACCCGGCTTCAAAAAGAAAATCAGCGGGCTGATGACGATCAGCAAGAACATCATCAGTTTAAAATCATCGAGATAGGCAATCATTGCCGCCTGTCTGTTGATTTCAAGGTTCATCATTTGCAATGCAGCCTCTCCGATCCCTCCAAGGCGGTCGGCGCTCGCGGGGTCAATTGCGCTCATAGACGAAGACGTGACGTGCGATGCCAGGTCTTCGTGGCTCGTCTGCATGTTGCGCGCCAACATGGTGGTCATAATAGAGATGCCAAAGCTGCCGCCCAGACTGCGGAAGAGATACAGCAGGCTAGAGCCATCGGTGCGCAGACGCATGGGCAGTGTTGAAAACGCGACGCCGTTAAGCGGAATGAAGACAAAGCCCATGCCAAAACCCTGGAACAAGCCAGTGTACACAATCAAGTGCCAGTCCATATTCAAGGACCAGCGCGTCATGATCCACATCGATGCTGCGGTCATCAAAAAGCCGGCGAAGATTACGATGCGGGGATCTACCTTACCGCCAACTTTCGCCGCGATGAACATAGCGAGCACGATGCCGACACCTCTGGGTGCCAATAATATGCCGGTATCATATACCGAATAGCCGTAGAGATTTTGCAGCATTGGCGGCAGCAACGCGAAAATACCGAACATCATCATGCCAACCAACAGCATCATATTCAGCGAGATAAAAAAGTTACGATCGGTGACCAAAAGCCGTTCAAACATTGGCCGGTCAGTCGTCATCTGATGCATGGCAAACATCCAGAGCGCGGCCACGACAACCAACAGCTCAATGATAATTTCCCAACTTTGCAGCCAATCTTCCTGTTGGCCGCGATCCAACAACAACTGCAAGGTGGCGAGGCCAATCGCGAGCATCGCAAAACCGAAACGGTCCAGCTCGCGGCGATTGATGGGGCGCGTAGGCAGCAACCACCACAATAGGGCCAGCGTCGGAATGCCGATGGGCAGGTTAATGTAAAACACCCAGCGCCAATTGTAATTCTCGGTCAGCCAGCCGCCAATCATCGGGCCCAATATTGGCGCAATCATGATGCCCATGCCCCAGATGGACATCGCCCGCGGCGCCTCCGACGGCTTGTTAATATCCAGCATGATCGTTTGGGAAAGCGGGCCAATGAATGCCGCGCACACACCTTGGAAAATACGGAACGCCACCATCTCTGTCAGGCTTGTCGCAATGCCGCACAGCATGGATGCGAGAATGAACCCGGCAACTGCACCCAGAAACAGATTGCGTGAACCGATCCTGTCGGCAAGCCAACCCGTGATGGGCATGGCCACCGCGCTGGCGACGATGTAGCTTGTTAACACCCAGGTGATGGTATCCATCGTCGCGCCAAGGCTGGTCTGCATGTGCGGGATGGCCACGTTGGCAATCGTCGAATCCAGAATTTGGATAATCGTCGCGCCCATGACGGCAAGCGTCAGCAGCGCCTTGTTCTTGACCGGATAAGCGGCTTGATCGAGCGGATTACTTATTGGTGTCGATGCGGACATGGGCCGACAATCCTGCAATCATTGCACGCTTCGGCTTGTCGGTAATCGATATCCGTACAGGGACGCGCTGCGTTACCTTGACCCAATTGCCATTGGCATTTTGCGCCGGAAGGACAGAAAATTCTGACCCCGTGCCAGCGCCAATGCTGGATACCTTACCGCGGACTTTTAGGTCTGGATATGCATCAAATGTGATTTCAGCAGGTTGGCCAACGCGCATATGCGCAAGATCGGTTTCCTTGAAATTGGCTTCAATCCAGCTTTTGTTGCTGGCGACAATGGTAACGCCGGGCAAACCTTGAACCATCATTTGGCCCGGTTGAAGGCGATCCGCCTGACTGACGACGCCGGAGACAGGCGCGCGCACTTCTGTGCGTGAGAGGTTAAGCATCGCCTGATCGCGTTGTGCTTGGCCTGCCTTAATGGCTGGATTTACGCCTGGCGCTGCTGATCCCGTTGCAAGCGCAGCGCGCGCCTTGGTCGCGTCGGCTAGCGCCGCGGCAACGCGGCTGCGCGCATCGGACAAGGCATGTTCTGCGGCTTGCAGCCTTGCACGCGTGGTAAAGCCAGCCTGCATCAGAGCGGATTGGCGCTGATACTCTTCCTCATAGAAAGCAACATCTTCCCGTGCGCTATCGATATCGACACCTGTGGTTTGAAATTCGGTCTCAAGCGCTGAAACGCGCACTTGGGCAGCGGCAATGGCGGCGTTAGCCTGCTCAATCGCAATTCGGTAAGGCTCTGGATCAATCCGGAACAAAAGGTCGCCTTCGTTCACCACGTCATTTTCATGGACGGCAACATCGATAATCCGCCCGCCAACCTCGGCTGAAATGGACACCTTGTCTTGTTGGACATAGGCATTGTCGGTCGACACATAATGGTCGTTGGCAATGTAATATGCGGTCGCGCCGCCAACGAGCAGCAACGGGACCGAAGCCATCAACGCCAGTCGGCCAAAACGTCGCGACTTTGTCTTTGTCCCAACATCAATTTGTGGATCAGCCTCAGCCATGCGACACCTCAATCGGTTTACGGGTTAAGTTTGCACGAATGACGTTCAACATTGCTTCCAATTCTGTTCGTTGCGTTGCGTCCAAGCCGGCCAAAGCATCATCAAACAATGCAAGGGCCGTTGGCCGCAGAGCTTCAATTTTTTGTTCGCCTTCTGCCGTTAAGTGCAGCCGCCAAGTGCGGCGGTCATTGGGGTCTGCACGGCGTTCCACGAGCCCCGCATCCTGAAGGCGGTCTACCATTCGTCCGAGCGTGATTGGTTCGACATCAAGCATATCGGCCATCGTAACCTGCGCACTTCCGTCGAAACGTTTGAGCAGCGCCAGCACCCGCCATTGTGGTCGTGTCACGCCAACGGCGCGGGCACGTTCATCGAACGAACGCCGCAGCAAACGTGCCGCATCACCCAATAGAAAGCCTAAATCATCGCTCATGCCGTCGATATAATAGCTATGCTTATTATATGCAATAATTTCTTCGTGCCGCCAACAAAAACATGGAAAACACTTTCCGGATTAAACGGCGCGTGCCAAACGATAGGGATCAACTGGTGACAGAAGAACGAACTGACTTATGATTGAATCCAACAGCTTCCATACAGACGACGGTACTGAAATCGTCTGGCGTGAAATGGGGCAGGGGCGCCCCTTACTCTTGATCCATGGGTTCATGTCCGAGGCTGATACCAATTGGATCAAATATGGCCATGCGGCGACTTTGGCGGATGCAGGGTATCGTGTCATCATGCCCGACCTACGTGCCCATGGTCTCAGCGGTAAGCCGCATGCGCCAAGCTGTTACCCCGCCGATATACTGGCCGATGACCAGTTCGCATTGCTCGCGCATTTGGGGATCGAAGATTATGACCTTGGCGGATATTCATTGGGCGGGCGAACAGTCGCGCGGATGTTGGCGCGCGGCGCGCAGCCGGGGAAGGCAATCATTTCCGGAATGGGTCTACAAGGGCTTACGCAAACCGGAAATCGCGGCGCGCATTTTCGTGAAGTCTTCGACAATTTGGGGCACCACGAAAAAGGGTCGGCTGCTTGGATGGCCGAGGCATTTTTGAAGACAACGGGCGGCGACCCATTGGCGTTACGCAATATATTGGAAACCTTTGTCGACACCAGTGAAGCCGAGATTGCCCGTTGGGACTTGCCGGTAGGAATCGTCTGCGGCGAGCAAGATGATGACAACGGGTCTGCCGCGGATCTAGCTGCCCTCCTGCGCCACGGGAAGCTGTTCACGGTTCCCGGTAACCACATGAGTGCAGTCACCAAGCCCGAACTGGGTCAGGCGTTTGTTGCGGCTTTAAAGGCAGATTTCTGATCATGGTGCCTCCATTTGATATCCAGCCCATTTTGACCGGCAAAAAGGTGATTTTGCGGCCGTTGGTGGAGGCGGACTATGACGCGCTATTTGCCGTTGCGTCTGATCCCGATATCTGGGCGATGCATCCATTTCGTGACCGATACAAAAGCGAGGTTTTTATCCCGTTTTTTGCAGATGCCATCAAATCCCGGGGCGCATTTGCAATTTTGGATAGGGCGTCCGGTGATATGATCGGCGGTACGCGTTTTGCGAACTATGTCGCGGATACCAACGAAATTGAAATAGGTTGGACTTTTTTTGGCACGGCATATTGGCGAAGTGGCGCGAACCGTGAAGTAAAGGCGCTCATGCTGCGCTATATTTTTGAATTTGTGCGAACAGTCGTATTCCAGATTGGGACGCACAATTTCCGGTCACGAACAGCGGTCGAACGGCTTGGGGGCCGCCTCGTGGGTTCGCATAAGCGCGAACATGACGGGCAATTGCATGATTACACCACCTATCATTTGTCGCGCGAAGATGCCTTGTGCGGCGTGCTCGCGGACGCACTGACGTAACATGCACGGTGAGAGCGCACTTGAACGACGGTTCTGGCGATATTGGCTCGCGGGCATTTTGTTGTTGGCACTGCAAATCGTACTGAACGTCTGGCTGGTGAATGATGTTTCGCCATTGGGTATCAGCGATCATCAGGCCGCGGGTTCAGCCATACGTGTCGATGCCATTCAGGCCGGATGGCAAGCGTCGGGCGTTATGAAACTTGCGCTATCTAGCATGATTTTAGACTGCCTGTTTATCGGCGTTTATTCTTGGGGCGCATATGCGGGTGGGCGGCTATTCGCGTCAGGACAGAACGCTTTATTGTCCCGCCTCGGAAAAATCATCACGGTGGCCGCACTGGGTTTTTGTGCGGCCGATTATGCGGAGACGATCAGTCAGCTCGTCCAAGCCATCCGCGGGCAGGGCAGTGATAGTCTTGCCTATGTTGCAGCAACTATGCGGCCAGTAAAAACGATCGCATTTCTCGTTACGTTTTTTGGTCTGCTGATGGCGTTATACATTCGACGAACAACGCGCCGCGCGGGTTGACGCCGCCACATGAAAGTTTCACCATCGGAACATATTGTTTTCCGGGAACCCTTCATGAAAAATCTTGTATCGATCGCCGCACTGGCATTTGCCTCACTTTCCGTTTCGACCGTCGTTATGGCGCAGGATTCCACTGCGGCAACATCTGCGCCGACCGTAGCTGAGGCAGATGCCTTCGTCGCTGCTGCGGAAAAGGACCTGTTTGACTTTTCGATTGAGGCGGGACGCGTTGCGTGGATTAACTCCACCCATATTACCGACGACACGGATGCACTTGCGGCACGCTATGGCGAGATAGGCACCGAAAAATCGGTCCGGTACGCGTTAGACGCGGCGAAGTATCAAGCGCTTCCCGGCCTGTCTTACGATACCAAGCGCAAGCTTGATATCCTGCGCGGTGGTATCGTGCTGCCCGCGCCGACTAAAGCGGGTGCAGCCGCTGAACTTGCTACCATCACCACGAAGCTGCAGTCCGCTTATGGCAAAGGTCGTGGCACGCTTAACGGCAAGGAAATCAACGGTTCGGATATTGAGGCTGCGATGGGGTCAAACCGCAACCCCGAAGAACTGAGAGAAATGTGGGTGAGCTGGCATGACAATGTCGGCGCGCCAATGGGCAAGGATTATGCCCGGATGGTTGAAATCGCCAATCAAGGCGCGACCGAGCTGGGCTATGCAGATGTTGGCGCGATGTGGCGTTCAGGCTATGATATGCCAGCCGATGACTTTGCCAAGCTGACGGACAAATTGTGGCTTGAGGTAAAGCCGCTCTATGACGAATTGCACACCTATGTGCGCACGCAGTTGAACAAGAAATATGGCGATGCGGTCCAATCCAAGACAGGGCCCATTCGCGCCGATCTGTTGGGCAATATGTGGGCGCAGGAATGGGGCAATATTTATGACGTCGTTGCGCCTCCGGGAGCTGGCGATATTGGTTATGATATTGGCGCGTTGCTGGTTGCCAAGGGCTACAAGCAAACCGAAGCCGGCGATTTTAGCGCCAATCGCGGCAAGGCGGAAAAGGACATGGTCAAGGTCGGCGAAGGCTTTTTCTCGTCGCTTGGCTTTGCTCCACTGCCCAAGACATTTTGGGATCGTGCGCAATTTATCAAGCCCGCCGACCGCGAAGTTGTCTGCCATGCCTCTGCATGGAATATCGATAATGTCGACGATCTGCGCATTAAGATGTGCATCAAGGTGAAATCCGATGACTTCGTGACTATCCATCATGAGCTTGGGCATAATTATTACCAGCGCGCTTATAACAAGCAGTCATATTTATATTTAAATGGCGCGAATGATGGTTTCCATGAAGCGATCGGTGATGCCGTCGCTTTGTCCATTACGCCGAATTATCTGGTGCAAATTGGCCTGTTGGATGCGAGCAAAGTTCCCGGAGCCAACAAGGACAATGGACTATTGCTGCGCCAAGCCATGGATAAGGTCGCGTTCCTGCCATTTGGACTGCTGATCGACAAATGGCGCTGGGGTGTTTTCAATGGCTCTATTACGCCAGCCAATTACAACAAGGGCTGGACCGACTTGCGTTTGCAATATCAGGGAATTGTCCCACCTGTGGAGCGTGCAGCGGATCGTTTTGATGCCGGTGCGAAATATCATATCCCCGGGAACACGCCATATACCCGCTACTTCCTCGCGCGGATTTTGCAGTTCCAATTCTACAAGGCAGCTTGCGATATTTCGGGTTGGAAAGGCCCGCTCCATCGCTGCTCATTCTATGGAAATAAGGAAGTCGGTACGCGATTGAACGCAATGCTGGAGATGGGCGCATCAAAGCCTTGGCCAGACGCGTTGCAAGCATTTACGGGAACGCGCGAAATGTCGGGCAAGCCCATGCTGGAATATTTCGCCCCGCTCATGAAATGGCTCAAGGCGCAGAATAAGGGCGCGAAAAAGGGCTGGTAACAAAAATAGGCCCCGCCGTGACAGGCGGGGCCTTTTCGATTTGTATTAAGCTGCAGTCTTAGGTGGCGTCTTAACCGGTGCCGCCTTTTTTGGTGCAGGCTTTGCGGCTGCAGCTGGCTTAGATGCCTTTGCTGCCGCCGGTTTCGCGGCAGCCTTCGGGGCAGGCTTGGTTGCCACAGCTTTTTTAGCAACGGGCTTTTTGGCAGCTGGCTTCTTTGCCGGCGCCTTTGTCCCGGCCGTTTTGCGGTCATAAACCTTTTTGCCAGCAACGGCGGCTGCGGCAGTGGCGATAACTGCGCCTGCAACAGCAGCAGTCTTGCCGGGGTTTTCCTTGATCACGGATCCAGCCGTCGCAGCTGCAGTGGACGCTTGATCGACCGCGGATTTTGCCGTCTTCGACGCGGATTGCGCGACCGAACGCGCGCTGCCTGTCAAGCCGTCGGCGAATGCGCGGAATTTGTTTAGCAGCTTGTCGAGCGGTCCGGTGTTTTCGGGTTTCTTCGGCATGGGCCGTACCTCCTTGGTTATATTTTAGGGATAATCAATTGCTTCAGTTTTCGTTCCTGACCCTATCTGAAGGGCGGTTCGTTAAAGGCGCGAAGTTTGCGACTGTGCAGGCTATTTCCCGCCTCCCTAAGCAGCTCGCATGTCTGGATGCCGATTTGCAAATGGGCGGCGATGGCTTCTTCATAAAAACGGTTGGCTTGCCCCGGTAGCTTGATTTCGCCGTGCAGCGGCTTGTCGGACACGCATAGCAATGTGCCATAAGGTACGCGGAAGCGATATCCTTGGGCCGCGATGGTCGCTGATTCCATGTCTATCGCAATCGCACGGCTTTGTGAAAAGCGCAGGGCCGATGCCGAATAACGCAACTCCCAATTGCGGTCGTCTGTCGTAACCACTGTGCCCGTGCGCATGCGCCGTTTCAGATTGGCACCGCTGGTACCCGAAACATGCTCTGCCGCACTTGCCAGTGCCTGCTGCACTTCCGCGATGGGCGGAATTGGAATTTCGGGTGGCAGCACGTCATCCAATATATGGTCATCGCGCAGATAGGCATGCGCCAGGACATAATCCCCAATCCGCTGCGTTTCACGAAGGCCGCCGCAATGGCCAATCATCAGCCATGCTTCGGGGCGTAGCACCGCCAAATGGTCGCAGATTGTCTTGGCATTGGAAGGCCCAACGCCGATATTGACAAGGGTAATCCCCGACCGGTCCGGCGCGATAAGATGGTAAGCCGGCATCTGGTGCCGCCGCCATGTGCTGTCCGCAACAAGCTGCGCCGCGTTGTCGGTAGGTTTGTCGACATACAGACCGCCAGCGCCCGACAAGGCGGTGTAACGGCCATTGCCAACTTGCGTGCATGCCCAACTGACAAACTCATCCACGTACCGATGGTAGTTCGTAAACAGGATGTAATGCTGAACATCCTCGGCGGGCGCGCCGGTATAATGGCGAAGGCGCGCGAGTGAGAAATCGGTGCGCAGGCCGTCAAACAAAGCAAGCGGCGCATTGCCCTTGATCCGCAGCAGTCCGTCGGCGATTTCATCGCCAATGTCGGCAAGCTCGGTCGTGGGGAAATGGCGTGCAAGTTCGTTGGGACTGACTGTGCCCAGTTCCAAATCCGCCGACCCATCTAGAACATAGGGAAAGGGAATTTCCTGTTTGCTGCGGCCAACCGAAATCTCCAGCTCATATTGCCCAATCAGCAGATGGAGTTGCTCACCGATATAGTCGGCAAACAAATCTGGCTTGGTAAATGTGGTCCGGAATGTTCCGACTTTCTCAAGCTTGCCAAATGCAAGGTTGGACTGCGTCTCGCGCTGCTTACCGGCGTAGGTTATGACCAATTCGGGATAACAGAAATCATTGTTGGCGCGTTGGTCGGATGAAGGCGGTGTCCGATCCTTCAAATAATGGGCAAGGGCAGTTTGTAAGCGTTTTACCGAGGCATCATATTCGGTAACGAGTTGATTAATGATGTTTTGAGCTTGTTCACTAGGCATGGATACACATCACCGAAATTTCCAATTTTCGCAACAAAAAAAGGGAGGGTTGCCCCTCCCTTTAAATACCCAAAAGGGCAGGGTTTCGTAAACTTAAAGCTGACCGAGCATATATTCAGCAGAGCTAACGTTGAAGTCACCAGGGGCTTCGACATTCACATGCTCAACGACGCCGTCATTGACGACAAGCGAGAAGCGCTGACCGCGCTTGCCCATGCCAAATGCCGAACCGTCCATTTCGAGGCCAAGTGCAGCGGCGAAATCGCCATTGCCATCGGCCAACATGGTGATCGCGTCTGATCCGCCAGACTTGTTCCATGCTCCAAGGACGAATGCGTCGTTCACGGCGGTGCAGGCGATTTCATCAATGCCCTTGGCGGCAAGTTCACCGGACTTTTCAACAAAGCCGGGAAGGTGACGGGCAGAGCAAGTTGGCGTGAACGCTCCGGGAACCGAAAACAGCGCAACGCGGCGGCCAGCGAAATATTCTGCGGACTGGACAGGCTGCGGGCCTTCAGCGGTCGCCTTTACCAACTTAACGTCAGGGATTTTGTCGCCAACGGAGATGCTCATATTTGGATTCCTTTTGAATGTGGGGTTGGTTGCATATTCCGGGACCCGCTGGGGCAAGTCAAGTAGCGGTTCCTCTTCAGTCGTAAATTGCGTTCCTCAAATCACGAAATAGCGGGCTGCATTGCCATATAAAGCAATCTTTATATTTGATTTCGTTAAAAGCTGCAGCTAAGGGCAGGACGTCAAAAACCTCCCGGAGACCAAGCCTGTGGCTTTCAACGATTATGTCATTGCCGATATTAATGAGGCCGATTTCGGTCGCAAAGAAATAAACATTGCCGAAACCGAAATGCCCGGCCTTATGGCGCTGCGCGAAGAGTTCGGCGCATCGCAACCGCTGAAGGGCGCGCGGATTGTCGGCTCGCTGCATATGACGATTCAGACCGCGGTTCTGATCGAAACGCTCACCGCTCTTGGCGCAGATGTCCGTTGGGCAACGTGCAATATCTTCTCGACACAGGATCACGCTGCTGCGGCAATTGCCGCGCAAAATATTCCTGTGTTCGCAATTAAGGGCGAAAGCCTTGCCGATTATTGGGACTATGTCGGTCGCATCTTCGATTGGGGTGATGAAACCACGGCCAACATCATCCTCGACGACGGTGGCGACGCAACGATGTTTGCGCTTTGGGGTGCAAAGCTTGAGCGCGGCGAAACCTTTGGCGAGCCTGAAAATGAAGAAGAAGTTGAATTCCAGCGCGCGCTCAAGGCATTTGTTGCCAAGAAGCCAGGCTATTTGACGGAAACCGTCAAGAATCTGAAGGGCGTTTCGGAGGAAACCACAACGGGCGTGCATCGCCTTTACGAAATCGCGAAGAAGGGCGAACTGCCATTCCCTGCGATCAACGTAAATGACAGCG
>Ga0315907_10000367_pt1 | contig 65393 bp, 65 predicted proteins | sample LakEriMetagenome_3_FD_203525 | JGI IMG/M metagenome (GOLD analysis project Ga0315907, IMG submission 203525) | Freshwater fungal communities from buoy surface, Lake Erie, Ohio, United States - Buoy 12 MA123 | ecosystem: Environmental > Aquatic > Freshwater > Lake > Lake biofilm | place: USA... | reverse complement strand
AGCCCCGTCTGGCGCGCCGGTGTTGCAAGCCGAGGGTTTGGGCGTGTCGTACCCGGTGCCGCGCCCGGGTTGGCGTGGCTGGTTCGGGCGCGGCTCGGTCGACGCCGTGTGCGACGTGTCGCTGAGCGTGGGCCCGGGGCGCACGCTGGGCGTGATGGGCGAGTCCGGTTCGGGCAAAACCACGCTGGCCTTGGCCATGCTGGGTTTGTTGCCCCACACCGGGGTCTTGCGTTTGGGTGGCACCGACTGGGCCACGGCCCAGCGCAGCGGCGGTGAGCGTGCTTTGCGCCAGCGCGTGCAGGTGGTGTTTCAAGATCCGTTTTCTTCGCTCTCGCCGCGCATGACGGTCGAGCAAATTGTGGGTGAGGGCCTGCGCGTGCACCGGCCCGAACTCAGCGCTGAGCAGTGCCGCACCGAGGTGCTGCAAGCCCTGTGCGACGTGGGCTTGGCCGACAACGCTTCGGCGGCCGAGCCTTTGTTGGCACGTTATCCACACGCCTTCTCGGGCGGCCAGCGCCAGCGCTTGGCGATTGCGCGCGCGCTGATCGTGCGGCCCGAACTCTTGGTGCTCGACGAGCCCACCAGTGCTTTGGACGTGACGGTGCAAAAACAGGTGTTGAGCTTGTTGCAGCGATTGCAATTGGAGCGCGGATTGGCCTATGTGCTCATCACCCACGATGTGGCGGTGATCCGCGCCATGGCCCACGAGGTTGTGGTGATGAAAGACGCGCAGGTGGTTGAGCAAGGCCCGGTTGACCGCGTGCTGATAGCGCCCGCCCACCCCTACACCCGCAAGCTGGTTGAAAGCGCCCATGAATGACACCCCCGCCGTCGATTTCTTGGCCCCCTTACGCTGGCTGGCCTTGGGATGGGCGGACCTGCGCCGCAACCCCTTGCCGGGTCTGGTGCACGGCTTGGCCCTGACGGCCGCCGGCGGCCTGATGGTGCTGATGGCCTGGGACCGCTTTTGGTTGTTGGCGGGTGCGTTTTCGGGGTTTTTGATCGTGGCCCCCATCTTGGCCACGGGTCTGTACCACGTCAGCCGCGCTTGCAGCTCGGGACGTTGCGCCGGTATGGCCGAGGTGATGGCCTTGTGGCGCTCGAGCGATGGCCGTTTGGTGCGCTTCGGTTTCCTGCTGGGCTTGGCCGGTGCGGGCTGGGTGTTGACCTCGGCGGCCTTGATCACCGTCATGGCCGATCAGCCCATCAAACAGCCTTTGGATTTTTTGCGTCAAGTCGTTTTGGCGCGCGATGTGGGCTTGTTTGAGCTGTGGCTGGTGATGGGGGCCGCGCTGGCCGCGCCTATGTTCGCTTCCACGGTGGTGGCTTTACCGATGCTGGTGGACCAGCGCGTGAGCGTGGGCGTCGCGGTGCGCGCGAGCTGGTTGGCGGTGGCCAATCACCCAGCGCCCTTGGTTTTGTGGGCGGTGCTCTTGTCGGTGCTCACCGGTTTGGCGATGGTCTTGGGATTGGTGGGCTTGATCGTGGTCGTGCCTTGGTTGGCCCACGCCAGTTGGTACGCCTATTGTGAATTGCAGGGCTTGCCCAGCAGCGGAACGGCACCATCGAAAACCGTTTGACGATGGAAACGACGCTGTTTGGTTACACCGAGTTGCAAATTGCCCAGTTTGGGCTGACCTTCGGCGTGGGCGCCTTCATTCTTTACATGCTCTTCATCGTCTTGAATTTGGCGGTGGCCTCCAAAGCCGGTAAGTTTGGTACTTTTGTATTGTTTTTGGTTCTTTCATTTGGTATGTTGGGTTTCCTGGCCAAAAACGTCATTCAATGGGTACTTGAAAACTGACGGTGGTTTGCGGTTACAATGCGGACTTCACGACCAAATGGGCGGGTTATTACCGGCCCATTTTTTTTGGCCGAACGTTTTTACACCCTCTGGGTGCTGTGGTGAGCAAAGGGCTTTTTTCATCCGATGAGCTGGCAAACAAGCGTAGAACAAACCGTCACAGGACTGGGTTATGACTTGGTGGAAATTGAACGTTCCGCCGGGGGCTTGTTGCGCATCACCATCGATTGGCCGTTTGAGTTTCCCGCCGAGGGCCAATTGGCCGAAGAGCGTTTTGTCACCGTCGAAGATTGCGAGCGCGTCACGCGCCAGTTGCAGTATTTGTTGGAAGTCGAGGCGGTTGAGTACCGCCGCTTGGAGGTCGGTTCGCCCGGCATCGATCGGCCGCTGCGCCACGAATTGGATTACCAGCGTTTTGCCGGTCAGGTCATCGACATCACCTTGAAAGAGGCGATTGGTGTGACGGGCACCGACATCGCGGCGAACCGCAAAAAATTTCGAGGCACGCTGGAGCGCGCCGAAGACGGGCGCTGGCAAATCGTTTGGAGCGATGCGCCGCCGGTCAAGCCCGGTCAACGCGTGAGCAAGAAGCGTCCGCCCGTGCCAGTGCAGGCCATGGCCTTCACGCTCGATGAGGTGGCCCAAGCCCGCTTGGCGCCACTGGTGAATTTTCGGGGGCGGCAAGCCGCGCCCACGGCAGAGCTCAGTGCCGAAAGCGCTGAGGGCTTGTGATGGTTTGGTGTATTGAATTGAATGAACACGTGAATTGGAAAGGTGGCCACTGATATGAACCGCGAAATGTTGATGCTGATCGATGCCATTTCCCGCGAGAAAAACGTCGAACGCGACGTTGTCTTGGGGGCAGTTGAATTGGCACTGGCTTCGGCCACCAAAAAACTCTACAAGGGCGATGTGGATATCCGCGTCGCAGTGGACCCCGACACCGGTGCGTACGAAACCTTCCGCCGCTGGTTGGTGGTGCCCGATTCGGCCGGTTTGCAAAACCCCGACGCCGAAGAGCTGCTCACCGACGCACGCGACGAACTAGCCGATATCGAAGAGGGCGACCACCTCGAGAAGCCCGTCGAGAGCGTGCCCATTGGCCGCATCGGCGCCATGGCCGCCAAGCAAGTGATTCTTCAAAAAATCCGCGACGCTGAGCGCGAGATGCTGCTCACCGACTTCATGTCGCGCGGCGACAAAGTGTTCGTGGGCACCGTCAAACGCATGGACAAGGGTGACCTGATCATCGAGTCGGGCCGCGTCGAAGGCCGCTTGAAGCGCGGCGAGCTGATCCCCAAAGAAAACTTCCGCACGGGTGACCGCGTTCGCGCCATGATCATGGAAGTGGACCTGACCCTGCGCGGTGCACCCATCATCCTGTCGCGTTCGGCACCCGAATTCATGGTGGAGTTGTTCCGCCAAGAGGTGCCCGAAATCGAACAAGGCTTGCTCGATATCAAGGGCTGCGCCCGCGATGCCGGCTCTCGCGCCAAGATCGCCGTGCACAGCTTTGACAAGCGCATCGACCCCATTGGTACCTGCGTGGGTGTGCGGGGCTCGCGCGTCAACGGTGTGACCAACGAGCTCGCTGGCGAGCGCGTGGACATTGTGCTGTGGAGCGAAGACCCTGCCCAGTTCGTGATCGGTGCTTTGGCCCCGGCCAACGTGCAGTCCATCGTGGTGGACGAAGAGCGCCACGCCATGGATGTGGTGGTGGACGAAGAAAACCTGGCCATCGCGATCGGTCGCGGCGGTCAAAACGTGCGCTTGGCCTCCGAGCTCACCGGCTGGCGCATCAACATCATGACCGCCGACGAGTCTGCCCAAAAGCAGGCCGAAGAGTCCGACGGCATTCGCAAGTTGTTCATGGCCAAGTTGGATGTGGACCAAGAGATCGCCGACATCTTGATCGACGAAGGTTTCACCAGCTTGGAAGAGGTGGCGTATGTGCCGATCCAAGAAATGTTGGAAATCGAGTCTTTCGACGAAGACACCGTCAATGAGTTGCGCACCCGCGCCAAAGACGCCCTGTTGACCATGGAAATTGCCAAAGAAGAAAGTGTGGAGACGGTCTCACAAGACCTGCGCGATCTGGCCGGCTTGACCGTGGATTTGATTGCCAAGTTGGCCGAAGCCGGTGTTCACACCCGCGACGACTTGGCCGACCTTGCCACCGACGAGTTGACCGACATCACGGATCAGACCGCCGAGGAGGCCACCGCGCTGATCATGAAGGCGCGCGAGCACTGGTTCACCAGTGACGACTCGCAGCAAACATCGTGAACAGCGGAGGCCCAAGCGGAGATAACACCCAATGACCAGTAACACAGTAGCCGAATTGGCCGCCGAGCTGAACAAGCCCACCAACGTTTTGTTGGAGCAACTCAGCGCGGCCGGCGTGAGCAAAAAATCCGAGACCGATGCCGTCTCGGAGGCGGACAAACACGCCTTGCTCAACCACCTCAAAACCAGCCACGGCACCGCCACCGGCGAGCGCAAAAAGATCACTTTGGTGAAGAAGTCCACCAGCGAGATCAAGCAAGCCGACGCCACTGGTCGTGCCCGCACGATCCAGGTGGAGGTGCGCAAAAAACGCACCTTCATCCAACGCGATGACGAAGTGGTGCCAGCAGCTGCAGCGCCCGAGCCCGTGGTGCCGGTGGTGGATCACGAAGAGTTGGCGCGCCGCGAAGAAGATGCGCGACGCCAAGCTGAGTTGCTTCGCCGCCAAGAGGAAGAGCTGACGCAAAAGCGCTTGGATCGCGAAGCCCAAGAGGCCCGCGAAGCCCAAGCCGAAGCCGAACGTATGGCCGCCAAAGTCGCTTCGGCCGCTGTGTCGGCGAGCGCTGAACCCACCGCGGCCGCAGCGGCCGAGGAAGAGGCTCGCGTGGTGGCCGTGAAAGCGGATAAAGCGAAAAAAGCCGAAGCCAAAAAGGTGGAGGAGGCCAAAGCCACCGATTTGGTGGACCGCCGCCGCAAGGCCGAAACCGAAGCCGCCAGCATCCGCGCCATGATGGCCACGCCGTCGCGCACCTTGGTCGCCAAAAAGCCCGACCCCGTGCCCGAAAAACCCGCGGTGGCCAAAGGCACGCTGCACAAACCTGTGGTCACGCCCAGCGCCCGCCCCGCGGTCAGCACCAACGCAGGTGTGGCCGGCAAAAAAGAAGTCAAGTCGGAGAACCTGTCGTCGACCTGGAAGGACGACGCCAGCAAGAAAAAAGAAATCAAAACCCGTGGCGATACCTCGGCCGGTCGCTCCAGCAACTGGCGCTCGGGCCCACGAGGTGGCGGTCGTCGCAACGACCGTGATTCGCGCGACGGTGGCGGCCAATTCTCCGCCCCGACCGAGTTCAAGGTCATTGAGGTGCATGTGCCAGAGACCATCACCGTGGGTGAACTCGCGCACAAGATGAGTGTGAAGTCCTCTGAGGTCATCAAGCACCTGATGAAGCTCGGCCAGATGGTCACCATCAACCAGTCGCTGGACCAAGACACGGCCATGATCGTGGTTGAAGAAATGGGCCACCAAGCGGTGGTGGCGGCGTTGGACGATCCAGAAGCGTTCACCGTGGACGAGGTGTCCTCGCAAAGTGCAGAGCTGATTGCTCGCGCCCCAGTGGTCACCGTGATGGGCCACGTGGACCACGGCAAGACCTCGCTGCTCGACTACATCCGTCGTGCCAAAGTGGCCGCGGGCGAAGCCGGCGGCATCACGCAGCACATCGGTGCTTACCACGTGGAAACCCCACGCGGCATGATCTCGTTCTTGGATACCCCCGGTCACGAGGCCTTCACGGCCATGCGTGCCCGTGGCGCCCAAGCCACCGACATCGTGATCTTGGTGTGTGCCGCCGACGACGGTGTCATGCCCCAGACCAAAGAGGCCATCAAACACGCCAAAGCGGCCGGTGTGCCCATGGTCGTGGCCTTGACCAAAATCGACAAACCCGGCATCAACCTGGAGCGCGTGCGTTCCGAGCTGATTGCCGAAGAGGTGGTGCCCGAAGAGTTTGGTGGCGAAGTCCCCTTTGTGGGAGTGTCGGCCAAATCCGGCGAAGGCATCGACGCCTTGCTCGAGCAAGTGCTCCTGCAAGCCGAAGTGTTGGAACTCAAGGCCCCAGTGCAAGCCATGGCCAAGGGTCTGGTCATTGAAGCCCGTTTGGACAAGGGCCGCGGCTCGGTGGCCACGGTGCTGGTGCAAAGCGGTACGCTCAAAACGGGCGACGTGGTGCTGGTGGGTCAAACCTCGGGCCGCGTGCGCGCCATGCTCGACGAGAACGGCAAGTCGATCAAAGAAGCCGGTCCTTCCATCCCCGTGGAAATTCAAGGTCTATCGGATGTGCCGCAAGCCGGTGATGACTTCATGGTCATGGCCGATGAGCGCCGCGCCCGCGAGATCGCCACTTACCGCGCAGGCAAGTTCCGCAACACCAAGCTGGCCAAGCAACAGGCCGCCAAGCTCGAGTCCATGTTCACCGACTTGTCGGCCGGTGAGGTCAAGGTCTTGCCGATCATCATCAAGTCCGACGTGCAAGGTTCGCAAGAAGCCTTGGCTTCGTCCTTGCTCAAGCTTTCGACCGACGAGATCAAGGTGCAGATGGTGTACGCCGGCGTGGGTGCGATCAGCGAATCCGATGTGAACTTGGCGATCGCGTCCAAGGCCGTGATCATTGGCTTCAACGTGCGCGCCGATGTGGGCGCGCGCAAATTGGCCGAAGGTAACGACATCGACCTGCGCTACTACAACATCATTTACGACGCGGTCGACGAGCTCAAGGCCGCCATGTCGGGCATGTTGGCGCCCGAGAAGCGCGAAGAGATCATCGGCATGGCCGAGATCCGCACCGTGTTCGTGGCCACCAAGATCGGCACCATTGCCGGCTGTATGGTCACCTCCGGCATGGTCACGCGCAGCGCCCATTTCCGACTCTTGCGCAACAACGTGGTGGTCTACACCGGCGAACTCGACTCGCTCAAGCGCCTCAAAGACGACGTTCGCGAAGTCAAAGAAGGCTTTGAGTGCGGTGTCAAGCTCAAGAACTACAACGAGATCAAAGAAGGCGACCAGCTCGAGTTCTTCGAAATCAAGGAAGTGGCCCGCAGCCTCTGAGCCCCCGCACCATGCCAGCCAAGAAGTCTTCCACGCCCAACCGCGGTTTTCGAGTCGCCGATCAGATCCAACGCGATCTGACGGAGCTCATCGCGCGCGAGCTCAAGGACCCACGGGTGGGCATGGTCACGATCCAGGCGGTCGAGGTCACCCCCGATTACGCGCACGCCAAGGTGTTCTACAGCATCTTGGTGGGCGACCCCGACGACACCCAGGCAGCGCTCACGCAAGCCGCGGGTTTTTTGCGCAGCGGCTTGTTCAAGCGCCTGCACATCCACACCGTGCCGACTTTGCACTTTCTGTTTGACCGCACCACCGAGCGTGCGGCCGACATGAACGCTTTGATCGCCAAGGCGGTGTCTTCTCGCGCCCAGGACGACTGAACCATGCCCGCGCCACGCACCCGGGTGCAGCGGCGCCCTGTGCATGGGGTGCTGTTGCTCGATAAACCGCTGGGCCTGTCCAGCAACCAGGCTTTGCAAAAAGCCAAGTGGTTGCTGTGCGCCGAAAAAGCCGGCCACACCGGCACGCTCGACCCCTTGGCCACCGGGGTCTTGCCGTTGTGTTTTGGCGCGGCCACCAAGTTCAGCCAGCTGCACTTGGACGCCGACAAAACCTACGAAACGACCGTGCGTTTGGGCACCCAAACCAGCACCGCCGATGCCGAGGGTGAGGTCATTCAGACGCGCCCAGTGCAGTGCACGGTAGGTCAGGTGGTCGAGGTGCTCGACCGCTTCACCGGCCCGATCGAGCAAGTGCCGCCCATGCACAGCGCCTTGAAAAAAGACGGCAAAGCGCTGTACGAATACGCCCGCGAAGGGCAAACCGTGGAGCGCGCCGCGCGCTCGGTGGTGATCCACGAGCTCTTGCTCTTGGACCTGGATTTGAGTGGCGAGGCCCCGCAGCTGCGCTTGCGCGTGAGCTGCAGCAAAGGCACCTACATCCGCACCTTGGGCGAAGACATTGGCGAAGCCTTGGGCTGTGGGGGCCACCTCACGGCCTTGCGCCGCGTGGCCACGGGCCCCTTCCAAGAGGCCGACTGTGTGGGCCTGGAGGCGCTTGAGGCCATGACCGAAGACGAACGCTTGGCTCGCCTGTTGCCCGTGCAGCAGCTGCTGAGCGATCACACGCCGCTGAGCCTCGAGGCTGAGAGTGCCGGGCGTTTTTTGAGTGGCGTGCGTCGCCGTGGCGATTGGGCCGATCACCCCCATTGGGCGGTGTACGGTCCTGCCATGGCCCCACAAGGTGCTGCTGTGTTGCTGGGTTCTGCCCACACACAAGGCGGCGAATTGATCCCGGGGCGGCTGCTGAGCCCCATCGAAATCCAGCAAATCCAGGAAACCGCAACATGACGAAACAAATCCGCAACATCGCCATCATCGCCCACGTTGACCACGGCAAAACCACCATGGTGGACCAGCTGCTGCGCCAGTCGGGCACCTTCGCTGAGCACGAAAAAGTCGTGGACACCGTGATGGACAACAACGCCATCGAACGCGAACGTGGCATCACCATCTTGGCTAAAAACTGCGCCGTGAGCTGGGAAGGTACCCACATCAACATCGTCGACACCCCCGGCCACGCGGACTTCGGTGGTGAGGTCGAGCGCGCTTTGTCGATGGTCGACGGTGTGGTGCTGTTGATCGACGCGCAAGAAGGCCCCATGCCCCAAACCCGCTTCGTGACCAAGAAGGCCTTGGCCTTGGGTTTGAAGCCCATCGTGGTGGTCAACAAGGTCGACAAGCCCGGGGCCAACCCGACCCAAGTGATCAACGAAGCGTTTGACCTCTTCGCGAACCTCGGCGCCACCGATGAGCAGTTGGAGTTTCCCGTGGTCTACGCCTCGGGCATCAACGGCTGGACGTCGTTGGAAGAAGGCCCCGCCGGTGAGCAGTGGGGCCCCGACATGTCGGCCCTGTTCTCCACCGTGCTCAAGCACGTGCCGGCACAGAATGGCGACCCCGCCGCTCCCTTGCAATTGCAAATCTCTGCGCTGGACTTCTCGACCTTTGTTGGCCGTATCGGCGTGGGCCGCATCAGCCAAGGCACGATCAAGCCCAACATGGACGTCTTGGTCATGGAAGGCACCGACGGCAAATCGGTCAAAGGACGCATCAACCAAGTCTTGACTTTCCAGGGTCTGGACCGCGTGCAAGCCACCGAAGCCGGTCCCGGCGATATCGTTCTGATCAACGGCATCACAGACATCGGCATTGGCGTGACCGTGACCGACCCGCTCAACCCGGCTCCTTTGCCCATGCTCAAGGTGGACGAGCCCACCCTGACCATGAACTTTTGCGTCAACACCAGCCCCTTGGCCGGTCGCGAAGGTAAGTACGTCACCAGTCGCCAAATCTGGGACCGCCTACAAAAAGAACTTCAATCGAACGTGGCTTTGCGCGTGCGCGAAACCGACGAAGACGGCATTTTCGAAGTCATGGGCCGCGGCGAATTGCACCTGACCATCCTGTTGGAAAACATGCGCCGTGAGGGCTTCGAGTTGGCCGTCTCCAAACCCCGCGTGGTGCTCCGCGAGATCAACGGCGAGAAGTGCGAACCCATCGAGTTGGTCACAGCCGACATCGAAGAGCAGCACCAAGGCGGCGTGATGCAAGCCCTGGGCGAGCGCAAGGGTGAGCTGGCCAATATGTTGCCCGACGGAAAAGGCCGTGTCCGCCTGGAGTACCGCATCCCCGCGCGTGGCCTGATCGGTTTCACCAACGAGTTCTTGAACTTGACGCGTGGCTCGGGCTTGATCTCCAACATTTTCGACAGCTACGAGCCGCACAAAGGCGAGATCGCCAGCCGCAAAAACGGCGTCTTGATCTCCATGGATGACGGTGAAATTTTCACCTATGCACTGGGTAAACTCGACGACCGTGGCCGCATGTTCGTCAAGCCCAACGACCCCGTGTACGAAGGCATGATCGTGGGCATCCACAGCCGCGATAACGACTTGGTGGTCAACGCCACGCGCACCAAGCAGCTGACCAACTTCCGTGTCTCGGGCAAAGAAGACGCCATCAAGATCACGCCCCCGATCGAACTCACGCTGGAATATGGCGTGGAATTCATCGAGGACGACGAGTTGGTGGAAATCACGCCCAAGAGCGTGCGCCTACGCAAGCGTTACCTGTCGGAACACGACCGCAAGCGCGCCAGCCGCAGCTGATGAACCCAGGTCGCCTCACGCACACCCAGGCCGTCTTTTTGATGGTTGGGGTCACGCTTTTGTGGTCCGTTGCGGGTGTGGTCTCGCGCGTGCTGGAATCGGCCGGGCGTTTTGAGGTGACTTTCTACCGCAGCGCTTTCACGGTGCTGTCCTTGATGTGGATGCTGCCGCTGTGGCGTGCGTGGTCGCGACGCCAAGTTCCCCAGATCCCACCGCTCTCGCCCAGCACCCGATCGGCGTGGGGCGAGACTTTGCATCGGCATTGGGGTTTTCTGCCCGAATCCCGCACGTTTTGGCTCTCGGGGGTGTGTTGGTCGGTCATGTTCACCGCCTTCATGCTGGCCTTGGGCTTCACCAGTGTGGCCAATGTGTTGGTCCTCCTGGCCTTGGGGCCTTTGTTGACCGCTTTGCTGGCGCGCGTGGTTTTGGGGCAGCGTTTGGCCAACCGCACGTGGCTGACGATCGTGGTGGCGGCGCTGGGCATTGTGTACATGTACGGCAGCCAGTTTTGGTCGGCCATGGTCGACCCGCAAATGCCGATCGTTGACCTGCTCATCGGCTCGGGTTTGGCTTTGTGTGTGCCCTTGGCGGGCGCGATCAATTGGACCGCGGTGCAGCGCGTGCAGCACAAAGGCGAGCGTATCGACTTGGTGCCTGCGGTGTTGCTCGGTGCGATTTTGTCCACCTTGTACACCTTACCCCTGGCCTTGCCCGGCACGGCCAGCGCCAGCGACGTGGCGTGGTTGGCGATGCTGGGTTGGTTGCAGCTGTCCGTGCCTTGCACCTTGTCGGTGGTGTGCGCCCGAGCGCTCAAGGCCGCTGAGGTTTCGCTGCTGGGCCTGTTGGAGGTGATCTTTGGCATTGCCTTGACCTGGGCCTTTGTCAACGAGGTGCCGTCCACCGAGGTCTTGATTGGTGGCGGTTTGGTGATTTTGGCTCTGGTGCTCAACGAGGCCTTGGGTTGGCGCGAACGCCAAACATCCGCCTGACGCTGTGCGCGACTGAGTCCCCAAACTGGGCGATGATGGGCCCAGGAGATTCAATATGACCGATACCGTTTTGGCTGAGCTGCGCGGGCGCGTGGCTTGTCTCACACTCAACCGACCCCAAGCCCTCAATGCTTTGTCTTTGGACATGGTGCGCGCACTCACCCAGGCGCTGCTGGCTTGGCGTGATGACCCTGCGGTCTTGGCCGTGGCCTTGCGCGGACAGGGCAAAGCGGGACCCTTCGGCGTGTTTTGTGCGGGCGGCGACATCCGGTTTTTTCACCAAGCCGCACTCGACGATGACCCCGATCTTGGGCACTTCTTCACCGAAGAGTACCGACTCAACCACCTGATCCACACTTACTCAAAGCCGGTGATCGCCTTCATGGACGGCATCGTCATGGGTGGGGGCATGGGCTTGGCGCAAGGCGCGAGCCTGCGATTGGCCACTGAGCGCAGCCGCTTGGCCATGCCCGAGACGCTGATCGGTTTGTTTCCCGATGTGGGCGGGGGCTATTTCTTGAGCCGTTGCCCGGGCCACGTGGGTGAGTACCTGGGCCTCACCGGGCAATCCGTGGGCGCGGCCGACGCGCTGGCCGTGGGCTTGGCCGATGGCGTGGTGGAGTCTGCCCGCTTGCCCGGCTTGTGGGAGAGTTTGGCGCAGACCCCGTTTGAGAACGGGGCGGCGGTGGTGCACTGGTGCCGCTCGCACGAACAACGCCACGGCGCGGCGCCCACCTTACACATGGCAGACATTCACGCGGTGTTTGGTGCGGCCAATTGGGACGAGGCCATCGCGGCTTTGCAGGCCCTCAACAACGAATGGTCACAGGCGACGCTGGTCGCTTTGCGTCAGCGTTCTCCCCTGATGTTGCGGGTCGTGTGGGCGCAGATCCGCCGCGCGCGCGGCATGGGCTTGGCCGATGAGTTGCGCATGGAGCGCGACATGGTGCAACACTGTTTTGACACGCGCCATTTGCAGCGACGGGGCGCGAGCAGCGAAGCGGTGGAAGGTATCCGGGCCCTGGTGGTGGACAAAGACCACGCGCCGCGTTGGCAACCCCAGCGTTGGGAAGACGTGAGCGAGGCCATGGTGGCGCCGTTTTTCGTCAGCCCTTGGGCCGCTCAGGACCACCCTTTGCGCGACTTGTGACCGACCTGGTCGGGCCTGGGTTCAGCGCAAGAAGCGCGAGTTGGGGTAGCTCGCGCTGAGCACTCGCCGTGCGTCGTTGCGCAAGTCGTTCATACCCAGAGCATCGTAAGAGGACACCAACAGGTGCAGCGCCTCTTCCAAGGCCGGCGTGCCGGGGTAGTCGGTGAGCGCGGTTTGAGCGCGGTTGATGGCCGCTACGTGAGCGCCGCGGCGGTGGTAGTAACGCGCCACGTGCACCTCGTACTGAGACAGCGAGTTGACGATGTGCGTCAGCCGGGTGCGCGCGTCGGAGGAGTATTTGGATTGGGGGAATCGGCTGATCAGCTGTCGAAAGGACTCGAACGAGTCCTTAGCGGCTTTTTGGTCGCGTTCGGACAGGTCTTGCTGAGACAAGGCGCCTAAAAACCCCAGGTTGTCATTGAAGGTCACCAAGCCTTTGAGGTAGAGCGCGTAGTCCATGGCCGGACTGGCGGGGTGTAGGCGCATGAACCGGTCGAGCGCGACTTGGGCCTGGGGCAACTCGCCGACTTTGTAATGCGTGTAAGCCTTGTCGAGCTGGGCCTGTTGCGCCAAGGGCGTGCCAGCGGCGCGGCCTTCGAGCTTTTCGAAATATTGGACGGCTTTGTCGGAGTTGCCTGAGGCGCGTTCGTCCAAGGCCTCGGCGTAAATTTTTTCAGGTGTCCAACCCACCGTGGGGTCGATGGTCGTGGTGCTGCAAGCGGTCATGAACCCGGCGGTGAGGAGCAGCGTCAAACGCAGCGTCGATAATCGGAATAAACGCACAGTACGCACACCTTTAGAAACAGGACAACCCAAGTTGGCTGAGCAAATTATATCGACGCCCCCAGCAGAGGACGAAACCGATGCGACCTGGGACGGCGCGACCGAGGCGATTGAAAACCGGCCGCTGCAAATCCCCGAGTCGATGCACGGCTGGCGCATCGACCGCGCCCTGGCCGAACTGGTGCCCGAGTTTTCACGCTCGTACCTTCAGCAATTGTTGGAAGAGGGCGCGGTGCAGTGGCGCGGCGCCACGGCGGGCAAAGCCTCGGCCAAGGTCACGGTGGGCGATGCGCTCAGCGTGCAACTGCGTCCGACCCAGCAAACCCAGGCCTTCAAAGCCGAGCCCATGGCGCTTGAGGTCGTCTTTGAAGACGAACACCTGATGGTCATCGTCAAGCCCGCGGGCTTGGTGGTGCACCCCGCGGCGGGCAACTGGACCGGCACCTTGCTCAACGGTTTGTTGGCTTGGCATGAGGGCGCCCGCCATTTGCCCAGGGCCGGCATTGTTCACCGATTGGACAAAGACACCTCGGGCCTGATGATGGTGGCCAAAAGCCGCACGGCCATGGACGCTTTGGTGCAAGCCATCGCGGCTCGTGAGGTGCATCGGGAATACGTGGCCTTGGCGCACGGCCTGTGGCGCTCACCGCTGAACCTCACGGTGGACCAAGCCATTGGCCGCGACAGCCGCAACCGTTTGCGCATGGCCGTGGTCTCGGGCGAGAGCACGGGGGCCAAGCCGGCCCAAACCACCGTCCACCGTTTGGAAGGCAGCCCACAAGCGACCTTGGTGAAGTGCAAATTGCACACGGGGCGCACGCACCAAATCCGGGTTCACCTGGCGTGGTTGGGCCACCCCTTGGTGTGCGACACGGTGTATGGTGGGCGCCCGCTGTGGGGGCTGGAGCGCCAAGCGCTGCACGCGCGCGAGTTGCGTTTCTTGCACCCGGTGGGCGGCCAGCCGCTGGCCTTTTTGGCCGAGCCCCCCAGCGATTTCTTGGCCGCGGTGGCCGAGGCGGGGCTCCATTACAATGGTAGTACCAGCGCGCCGCTCCCCTGAGCGCCGTTGACGGGCTTGGGCCATGTCCCTCGGCCCCCGCAGGGCCCCGCTGTTGGCGGGTGACCCCACTTTCTCTCGGCCTTGGGCCGAACCTCACACTTGCACGACGAACCACAGCGATGAACACCGCGGATGCCAAGCGTATCCTGGAGACGGCCTTGATTTGTGCCCCCCAAGCGCTCAGCGTGCGGGAGATGGGCACCTTGTTCGAAGACCAGCTCTCAGCCGATACCCTCAAAACCTTGTTGGCCGAGTTGCAACTCGACTGGACCTCGCGTGGCGTGGAGTTGGTGTGCATTGCCTCGGGCTGGCGCTTCCAAAGCCGCCCCGACATGCGTCCTTTTTTGGACCGCTTGCACCCCGAGAAGCCCCCGCGCTACACCCGTGCCACCTTGGAAACCTTGGCCATCATTGCCTACCGCCAACCCGTGACGCGCGGCGACATGGAAGACATCCGCGGCGTGACCATCAACTCGGTCTTGCTCAAGCAGCTCGAGGACCGCGGTTGGGTGGAGGTCATTGGCCACCGCGAGACCGTGGGCCGACCCGCTTTGTACGCCACAACGCGCCAATTTTTAGACGATTTGGGCCTGGCCTCTTTGGACCAGTTGCCCGCCTTGGACGGCAACGATGTGCAAGAGTCGGCCTTGGAGCGCTTGGACTTTGAAGCCTTGTCCGCCCGGCTCGACGCCACCGATTTGTTCGCGCCTGAGGCCGCTGTGCCCAGCAACAACACACCCACCCTTTCATCCGACAGCGAAGCGACCGACCCGGCGGCCACGGATTCCACCCCCCCAGGAGCCCCATGACCCCCACCGACCACGACGCACAGACCCCACTGCCCGAAGACCCCACCTCCGCTGCTGCCCACATGCAGGGCATCGATCCGGCGGCCGCTGAGCGCTTTCTCGATGTGGTCAGTGGCAACTTCGATGCCGAGCAGGCCGAGCAGGCCGAGGAGCCCAGCGCGCCGGTGGAGCCCAAACGCGTGTTGGCCCCACAGGCCGATTCACCCAAATTGCACAAGGTCTTGGCGCAAGCCGGCATGGGCTCCCGTTTGGAGATGGAGGCGCTGATCGTTCAGGGCCGCATCATCGTCAACGGCCAACCCGCCCACGTCGGCCAACGCATCCAATTCGGCGACATCCTCAAGGTCAACGGCAAGCCCGTGCGCGTGCGCATGACGCCCCCGCCACCCCGGGTGTTGGCCTACCACAAGCCCGTGGGCGAAGTCGTCACCATGGACGACCCCCAGAACCGCCCCACGGTGTTTCGCCGTTTGCCACGCTTGCAAAACGGCAAGTGGCAGTCGGTGGGGCGCCTGGACCTGAACACCGAAGGTTTGCTGCTGTTCACCAACTCGGGTGAGTTGGCCAACCGATTGATGCACCCGCGCTTTGGTTTGCAGCGCGAATACGCCGTGCGCGTGCTTGGCGCCTTGTCCAACGAAGAGAAAAAACGGTTGCTCGAAGGCGTCAAGCTCGAGGATGGCATGGCCAAGTTCGAGTCCATGGAAGACGGCGGCGGCGAGGGCGCCAACTGCTGGTACCGCGTGACCATCGCCGAGGGCCGCAACCGCGAGGTGCGCCGCATGTTCGAGGCCGTGGGCCATGCCGTGAGCCGACTCATCCGCATCCGCTACGGCGCCATGCTCTTGCCGCGCGGCCTCAAGCGCGGCGTGTGGCTGGAATTGGACGAAAAAGACATCGACCGTTTGGCCAACGCCGCGGGCATGGCCTTGCCCGACGCCGAGCGCGTGCCCGATCGCCGCGGTGCCGCCCCAAACCGACGCGGTGGCGGTGGTGGCATGGGGGCTGAGCGCCGCGGCGGTAATTTTCGCTCTGGCCCCGGTGGGCGGGTCAACGACCGCGGTCCTGGCAAATTCGATGCCCCGGTGCGCAAGACCAAAGGTGCGGTGGATGCGGCCCAGCCCGATCCTTTGAAAACCTCGGTGGGCTACATCGGCCACGACGCTTTGCAACGCAAACGTGACCAAAAAGGCGCGGGCGGCGCCCGCATGGGGTCGCGGCGTCGAAACGACCGTTGAACCCCAGCGGGCGATGTAGAATCACAGGCTTTGCAACACCTGCAAAAACCTGCTAATTTTTCACACCTATTGGGATTTTTATGGCCATCGAACGCACCCTCTCCATCATCAAACCCGACGCCGTTGCCAAAAACGTCATCGGTCAAATTTACGCCCGTTTTGAAGCCGCTGGCCTGAAGGTCGTCGCCGCCAAAATGGTGCACCTGTCGCGCGGCGAAGCCGAGCAGTTCTACGGCGTGCACAAAGCCCGTCCTTTCTTCAAGGACCTGGTTGAGTTCATGATCTCTGGCCCTGTGATGATCCAAGCCCTCGAAGGCGAAGGCGCCATCGGCAAAAACCGCGACCTCATGGGCGCCACCGATCCCAAGAAGGCCGCTGCTGGCACCATCCGCGCCGACTTCGCCGACAGCATCGACGCCAACGCCGTGCACGGCTCCGACGCTCCTGAAACCGCTGCCGTGGAAATCGCTTTCTTCTTCCCCGGCATGAACGTGTACTCGCGCTGATCCGCGACCACGCCATGTCATGACCGCCAACCTGCTCGATTTCGACCTCGACGGCTTGGCTGCGTTTTGCGAGCAGCTCGGTGAAAAGCGCTTCCGCGCCACCCAGCTGTTCCGTTGGATCCACCAGCGCGGTGCGTCTGACTTTTCTCAAATGACCGACTTGGCGCGCAGCCTGCGCGACAAGCTCCCCAGTGTCTGCCACATCACGCCTTTGACGGTGCTCTCGCGCCAGCAGTCGAGCGACGGCACGATCAAGTGGCTGTTCGACGTGGGCGGTGGCAATGCGGTGGAAACCGTCTACATCCCCGAAGCCGACCGTGGCACGCTGTGCGTGTCTTCGCAAGCCGGTTGTGCTGTGGGCTGCCGCTTTTGTTCCACCGGCCACCAAGGCTTTTCTCGCAACCTCAGCACCGGCGAAATCTTGGCGCAGCTTTGGTACGCCGAGCACCACCTGCGCGCCCAATTTGGCCAGGCCGAGCGCGTCATCACCAACGTGGTGATGATGGGCATGGGCGAGCCGCTGCAAAACTACTCGGCCTTGGTGCCGGCTTTGCGCGTCATGCTCGATGACCATGCCTACGGCTTGTCGCGCCGGCGCGTGACCGTGTCGACCTCGGGCGTGGTGCCCATGATCGACCGCTTGGCCCAAGACGTGCCGGTGGCCTTGGCGGTGTCGCTGCACGCGCCCAACGATGCGCTGCGCGACTCCTTGGTGCCTCTGAACAAAAAATACCCGCTCGCCGAGCTGCTCGACGCCTGCTTGCGCTATTTGCCGGCGGCGCCACGCGACTTCATCACCTTTGAATACTGCATGCTCGACGGCGTGAACGACCAGGTCGAGCACGCGCAGCAGTTGGTGGCCTTGCTCCAGCGCCACGGTGGGCGAGGGGTGGCTTGCAAGCTCAACCTGATCCCGTTCAATCCTTTCCCCGATTCCGGCTTGATGTGCTCGCCTCCTGCGGCGGTGCAGCGCTTTGCGCAAATTTTGTTGGCCGCGGGCTTGGTCACCACGGTGCGCAAAACCCGGGGTGACGACATCGACGCGGCCTGCGGACAGCTCGCGGGCGATGTCCTGGACCGCACCAACGCCGCGGCGCGCTTGGCCACCGCGCGCCAGACCGAGCAGACCGTGCGCTGGATGCCCAAGGAGCGCACGCTGTGATGCGCCGCGCGCTCTGGATCTTGAGCGCCTGCGCGGTGCTGACGGCATGCGCAGGGCCCGCGCCCATCGACACCGCTGCGCGCGAACGCGCCAGCATCCGCTTGGCCTTGGCCCAGGCGTACCACGAAGAAGGCCAGCACCACGTGGCGTTGGAAGAGGTTGAGCGCAGCTTGGCCATCGACGTCAAACAAGCCCCCGCACATGTGTTGCATGGTTTGATTTTGATGGCCTTGCGCCAGCCTGAGCGCGCCCGTAGCAGTTTGGACCAGGCCTTGGCTTTGGATGGTCGCTTGGTCTCGGCGTGGCACAACCGGGCCTGGTTGTCCTGCCAATCAGGGCAGTGGGCCGCGGCCCAAGCCGACTTCGCTCAGGCCTTGGTCTGGGCCTCGGGCGCTGAGCGCGCGCAGGCCCTGATGGTCGATGGTGTCTGCGCCGCGCGAGCCCAAGCTTGGGACCGGGCCGAGCAGCGCCTGACGCAGGCCTTGGACCTTGAGCCTCAGAGCCCGGTGGCGCAATACCATTGGGCCCGTGTTCAACAGTCGCGCGGCCAATGGGCGCAGGCGCAGTGGGCCTTGCAAAGCCTCAACACCTCACCCCACGCCAACGCCGAGAGCCTGTGGCTGGCCATCCTCGGTGCCCAAGAATTGGGGGACACTGAGGCCGTGGTTCAGTGGGGACAAGCGCTGGGGCAGCGCTACCCGCAATCCCCGCAGTGGAACGCTTACCAACGAAAGTTCGTGCATGACCGATAACACCAGCCCCACGGCGACCGTGGAGGCCCCAGAAGCCGTGCTCACCAATGGCCACTTGTTGTTGGTCGAAGCCCGCCAGGCCGCAGGCATACCCTTGGATGCCTTGTCGTTGGCCCTCAAAGTCCCCGTCAAACGCTTGGAGTCTTTGGAGGCCGGACGCTACGACGAATTGCCCGATATGACCTTCGCGCGGGCGTTGGCCATGAGCGTTTGCCGCTATTTGCAGATCGATTCGCAGGTCGTGCTGGAGCGCATGCCTTTGGCGCATGTGACCCGTTTGGGGGACCCGGGCGTGGTCGGTGGTGACACCATGTACGCCACGGGCGAGGGCTTGGCCTTAAGCCCGGTGAGCATTGTGCGTCGCCCACCGGTGTTGGTGGCCTTGGCCTTGCTTTTGGCCGCGGGGCTGCTCTACACCTTGCCCGAAGCGACCGATCCCGCGCCGGTGGATGCTGCACCTGCCGCCGAGCCTGCACCAGCCCCCGCCACCGAAGCCGCCACAACGACCTTGCCCGCGCCGGTCCCCGTGCCGGTGCCTGCACCGCCCACCGCGCCCGTTGCGGCGCAGCCCGTGCCGGCCCCTGTGCCCGTCGAGCCGACCGCAGCGCCCGTGGCGCCGAACCGATCTGTGGTGCTGCGCGTCAGCGCCCAAGAAGAAACGTGGCTGCAGGTCATTCGACCCGATGGACGGGTCTTGATGGATCGTTTGCTCCAAACCGGCGACGTGGTGGACATGGGCAGTGCGCCGCCCTACACCGTGGTGCTGGGCCGGGCCAGTGCCGCGCAGGTGTTCGTGCGCGGACAGGCCATTCCTTTGGCGCCACACACCCGCGGGGATGTGGCACGTTACGAGGTGAAATGACATGAAACCCTTTGAACCCACCCCCGTCTTTGTGCCCGCACCGCGCCGCTCGCGCCAGTCCACGGTGTCTTGGGGCGACCACCACGTCACCGTGGGTGGCAATGCCCCGGTGCGCGTGCAGTCCATGACCAACACCGACACGGCCGACGCCGTGGCCACCGCCATCCAGGTCAAAGAATTGGCCGTGGCCGGCTCGGAGTTGGTGCGCATCACGGTGAACAACGAAGACGCCGCCAGGGCCGTGCCTTATGTGCGCGAGCAACTCGACCGCATGGGCATCCACGTGCCACTCATTGGTGACTTTCACTACAACGGCCACCGCCTGCTCACCGACTTCCCCGACTGCGCACAAGCCCTGTCCAAGTACCGCATCAACCCCGGCAACGTGGGTCGAGGCGACAAGGGCGATCGCCAATTCGCGCAAATGGTGGAAATCGCTGCGCGCCACAACAAGGCCATCCGCATTGGGGTGAACTGGGGCAGCTTGGACCAAGATTTGCTAGCCCAGATGATGGACGAGAACGCCCAACGCGCCCAGCCTCGGGACACCAAGCAGGTCATGTACGAAGCGCTCATGACCTCGGCCTTGGACTCGGCGAAAAAGGCCGAGGAGATCGGTCTCAACGGCGACAACATCACGCTGTCGTGCAAGCTCAGCGGCGTGCAAGACCTCATCACCGTCTACCAAGCACTGGCCCAGCGCAGCGACTATTCCCTGCACCTGGGCTTGACCGAAGCCGGCATGGGCACCAAGGGCGCGGTGGCCTCCAGCGCGGCCTTGTCGATCTTGTTGCAGCAAGGCATTGGCGACACCATCCGCGTTTCGCTCACGCCCCAACCTGGCGAGGCCCGTACCCAAGAGGTCTTGATCGCCACGGAAATTTTGCAAGCCTTGGGGCTGCGCCATTTCGTGCCCAGCGTCACGGCGTGCCCAGGATGCGGTCGCACCACCAGCACCACGTTCCAAGAGTTGGCCAAGCAGATCGACGACTACCTGCGCGACTCCATGCCCGTGTGGCGCAAGCAATACCCCGGCGTGGAAGAGCTCAAGGTCGCGGTGATGGGTTGCATCGTCAACGGCCCGGGTGAGAGCAAACACGCCGACATCGGCATCAGCTTGCCCGGCACCGGCGAGGCCCCCGCCGCCCCAGTGTTCATCGACGGCGAAAAAGCCATGACCTTGCGCGGCGAGGGCATTGCCCAAGAGTTTCAAACCGTGGTCGAGAACTACATTCAGAAGAGGTTTGGCGCGTCCGCTTGAGGCGCCCATCAGCACAACACATGGCCGAGAAAATCACCGCCGTCAAAGGCATGAACGACATCACCCCCGAGACCTCCGCGCATTGGGAGTGGCTCGAGGAACAGCTGCGCACCCTCATGCAGCGTTATGGTTACAGCAACCTGCGCACGCCCATCGTGGAGCCCACGGCGCTCTTCGTGCGCGGTTTGGGCGAGGTGACCGACATCGTCGAAAAAGAGATGTACTCCTTCACCGACCGTTTGAACGGTGAAGAGCTCACCTTGCGTCCTGAGAACACCGCCGGTGTGGTGCGCGCAGCGGTCGAGCACGCCCTGATTTACGACGGCGGCAAGCGCTTGTATTACATGGGTCCGATGTTCCGCCACGAGCGGCCCCAGCGCGGTCGTTACCGACAGTTCCACCAATTCGGCGCCGAAGCCTTGGGTTTTGCGGGCCCCGATGTGGACGCCGAGCTGATCTTGATCGCGTGTGACCTTTGGAAGGCCTTGGGTTTGAGCGGTATTTCTTTGGAGATCAACAGCCTGGGTCAACCCGCTGAGCGCTTGGCCCACCGCCAAGCCCTGATCGAGCACCTGTCGCAGCACATGGACGTGCTCGACGAAGAGGCCCGTCGCCGCTTGCACACCAACCCCTTGCGCATCTTGGACACCAAGAACCCGGCCATGGAAGCGGTGGTGGAGGCCGCGCCGCGCCTGATGGATTTCTTGGGCGAGGAGTCCTTGGCGCACTTCAATGGTTTGCGCGCCATCTTGGACGCGCACGGCGTGAGCTACCGCATCAACCCACGCTTGGTGCGTGGCATGGATTACTACAACCTCTCGGTGTTCGAGTTCGTCACCACCGAGTTGGGCTCACAAGGCACGGTGTGTGCTGGTGGTCGTTACGACGGCTTGTTCGAGCAAATCGGTGGCAAGGCTGCCCCTGCCGTCGGTTGGGCGCTCGGCATGGAGCGCATTTTGGAGTTGCTCAAGTCCCAAGCCTGTTTGCCCGCCGATCCGGTGCCCGATGCGTATGCGGTGGTGCCCGAGGCCGCTTCGATGCCCCAGGTCATGCCGGTGCTGCGCGAGTTGCGCGCCCTGGGCGTGAACGTGCAGATGCACGCCGCCACGGCCCAAGGCATGGGCAGCATGAAGTCGCAGTTCAAAAAAGCCGATGGCAGCGGCGCGCGCGTGGCTCTGATTTTTGGCGCCGACGAACTCGCCCAAGGGCAGGTCGCGGTCAAGCCCTTGCGCGCCGACGAGAGCGGGTCCGCCCCCGCCCAAACCCTGCAGCCACTCACGGGCGTGGCCCAGTGGGGCCCGGGCTTGCGCACCGTTTGAGTCCAGCCCCCTACAATCCCTTCTTTTTAGAGCTTTTTCAGTCATGGCCAAACCCCTCGATCTCGACGAACAAGAACAACTGGACCAGATCAAGCATTTTTGGGCCAAGTACGGCAATGCCATCAGCGCGGTGCTCATCGTGGTGTTTGGCTCGATTGCGGCTTGGAACGGTTGGCAATACTGGCAAAACAAGCAAGCCACGGAAGTTGCCGTGCTGTTCGACGAGTTTGACCGGGCCGCAAAAGCCGGTGAAACCGACCGCATGCAGCGCGCCTTGAGCGACATGCAAGCCCAGTACGGCAGCACCGTGTTGACCACCCAAGCGGCTTTGCTCGCCGCCAAAACCCATGTGGACCGCCAACAACCAGCGCCGGCGCGAGAGGCCTTGAATTGGGTGGTCCAATCGGCCAGCGACGACGCCTTGAAAGCCATTGCCCGTTTGCGTTTGAGCGCCTTGGACATCCAAGACAAAGCCTGGGACGCGGCCTTGGCCCAATTGGCGACACCCGTGCCAGTGGCTTTTGCTGGCTTGGTGGCCGACCGCCGTGGCGATGTCTTGATGGCCCAAGGCAAAGCCCTTGAAGCCCGTCAGGCCTACGAAACCGCTTACAAAGCCTTGGGCGCTCAAGACGCTTACCGCACCTTGGTGGCGGCCAAATTGGCGGCCATGGGCGTGGACGCCAACACATTGGGTGCCCCATGAAGCGCGGCGCTGTGTTGCGGCGCTTGCTGGCTTGGACCAGCGCCGGTGTCATGACCGCCAGCGTGGTCGCTTGTGCGAGCACCAACCGACCCAAACCCACCGAATTGACCGCTCAGCCTGTGGTGCAAACCGCGGCTTGGGCTTGGCACGTCCCGATGGGCGAGGGTTCGGGCGTTTTGCGATTGCAGGTCGTGGGCCAGACCGTGTACGCCGCGACCGACAACGGGGACTTATTGGCGCTGGAAGCCAGCACCGGGCGTGTGGTGTGGCGCATGCGAGTGCCCGAAGGTTTGTCGGCCGGTGTGGGTGGCGATGCCAACCGCGTGGCGGTGGTGACCCTGAACAATGAGCTCTTGTCGATTCAATCGGGTGAGGTTCGCTGGCGCGTGCGCTTGCCCGCGCGCGTGTTGACGCCGCCATTGGTGGCCGGCGGTCGCGTGTTCGTGGCCCTCTCAGACCGTTCCACCATGGCCTTTGATGGCAGCACGGGTGCGCGTTTGTGGACCCAACCCCGAGCTGGTGATCCCTTGGTCTTGCGACAAGCGGGTGTGTTACTGGCGGTCGGTGACACCTTGGTCTCCGGTGGTTTGGGCCGACTGCAAGGCTTGAACCCCGCCAACGGCCGCGTGGTTTGGGATGCGCCTTTGGCCACGTCGCGCGGCACCAACGAGGTCGAACGTTTGGTCGACACCGTCGGACCGGTGAGCCGTGTGGGCAATAGCGTGTGCGCGCGGGCCTTCAACGCCTCTGTGGGCTGCGTCGATGCCAGCACCGGGCGTGTGGTTTGGACACGGGCCTCACAGGGCGCGGTGGGCGTGGGCGGCGATGCGCAGCACGTGGTGGGCGCTGACAGCGATGGCCGCTTGGTGGCTTGGCGTCGCGACAGCGGCGAACCGGCTTGGTCTTTGGATCGCTTCAAATTCCGCGGTTTGACCGCGCCCGTGGTGCTCAATGGCCATGTGGCCGTGGGCGATGAGCAAGGCGTGGTGCATTGGCTCAACCTCGCGACCGCTGCCGATGTGGCCCGTTGGCGCGCCGATGGCTCGGCCATTGTGGGCGCCCCCGTGACGGCCGCTGGGATGGTCTTGGTTCAAACCCGCAAGGGTGGCGTGCACGCTTGGCGTGCACCGTGATGGCCTGCGCCGCAAGGGCGCTGAGGTCTTTTAAAAGGTATTGTTTGTGAAACCCGTTATCGCCTTGGTGGGCCGTCCCAACGTGGGCAAGTCCACCCTGTTCAACCGTTTGACCCACAGTCGCGATGCGATCGTGGCCGACTTTGCCGGCCTCACGCGCGATCGCCACTATGGCAACGGCCGTGCGGGTTCGCGCGAGTACATCGTCATCGACACCGGGGGCTTTGAGCCCGACGCCAGCTCGGGCATTTACCGAGAGATGGCCAAGCAAACCCGTCAAGCCGTGGCCGAGTCGGATGTGGTGATCTTTGTGGTGGATGCGCGCGCAGGCGTCAACACCCAAGACCACGACATTGCGCAATACCTGCGCAAACTGGGCAAACCCACGATCTTGGTGGCCAACAAAGCCGAGGGCATGACCCAAGGCTTGCAACTCGTGGAGTTTTACGAGTTGGGTTTGGGTGAGGTGGTGCCTGTTTCGGGTGCGCACGGACAAGGCATTCGCAGCATGCTTGACGCGGCCTTGGACGCCTTGAACATTCCCGAGATGGAGGACGATGAAGAAACGGTCGAGGACGACGGTGTGATCCGTTTGGCCGTGGCCGGTCGCCCCAACGTGGGCAAGTCCACGCTCATCAACGCTTGGTTGGGCGAAGAACGTTTGGTGGCCTTTGACATGCCCGGCACCACGCGCGACGCCATCACCGTGCCTTTCGAGCGCGGTGGTCAGCGTTTTGAATTGATTGACACGGCGGGCCTGCGGCGCAAAGGCAAAGTGTTCGAGGCGATCGAAAAATTCTCGGTCGTCAAAACCCTGCAAGCGATCGAGAGCGCCAACGTGGTTTTGCTTTTGCTTGACGCCACGCAAGGTGTGACCGACCAAGACGCTCATATCGCCGGCTTTATTTTGGAGAGCGGCCGCGCCGTGGTGTTGGCCATCAACAAATGGGACGCGGTGGACGCTTACCAGCGCGAACAGGTCGAGCGCAGCATCGAAAACCGCTTGGCCTTTCTGAAGTTTGCCTCTTTGCACCTGATTTCGGCGCAAAAGCGACAAGGCTTGGGCCCAGTCTGGAAGTCGATCGCCTTGGCCCACGCTTCGGCCAAGCGCAAAATGCCCACGCCCATGCTCACGCGCTTGTTGCAAGAGGCCACGGCCTTTCAATCGCCCCAGCGCAGCGGTATGTTCCGTCCCAAGATGCGCTACGCCCACCAAGGCGGCATGAACCCACCGGTCATCGTGATCCACGGCAACTCGCTCGAGCACGTGACCGACAGCTACAAGCGCTTCTTGGAAGCCCGGTTCCGCAAAGCCTTCGACTTGGTGGGCACGCCCCTGCGCATCGAGTTCAAGTCCTCGCAAAACCCATTCAAAGACGACTGATTTTTGCGAAGCATGGCGTTGGTGAAAGTGGCCTGTGGTATGGTCTACTCACTTATCACTTTTCAACACGGAGCATATCGTGAACAACAAAGGCCAGCTCTTGCAAGACCCCTTCCTGAACCAACTTCGCCGAGAGCACGTGCCGGTCTCGATCTATTTGGTCAACGGCATTAAGTTGCAAGGCCAGATCGAGTCCTTTGATCAATACGTCGTCTTGCTGCGCAACACCGTCACCCAAATGGTTTACAAACACGCCATTTCCACCATCGTTCCCGGTCGCCCCGTGCAATTCGCCGCGGCCACGCCCGAAGAGCCAGCGGCTTGAAGCCGACCGAGGGGGGGGGCAACGCCACGCCCAGCGTCATTTTGGTGGGCGTGGACTTTGGTGACGACCATTTCGACGGCGAACTCCAAGAGCTCGGTTTGCTCGCGCAGACCGCCGGCTACCGAGTGGCCGAACGTGTGTCGTGCAAACGCCGCGCACCCGACCCGGCCTTGTTCGTGGGCTCGGGCAAGGCCGATGAGATCAAGTTGTTGGCCGACGCCACGGGTGCCGCCGAAATTCTTTTTGACCAAGCCCTGAGCCCTGCGCAGCAGCGCAACTTGGAGCGACACATGGCTCGTCCGGTTAACGACCGCACCCTACTGATCTTGGAAATCTTCGCCCAGCGCGCGCGCAGCCACGAGGGCAAGCTGCAGGTCGAGCTGGCCAAGTTGCAATACCTCAGCACCCGCTTGGTGCGCCGCTGGTCGCACTTGGAGCGCCAAAGCGGCGGCATCGGCATGCGCGGGGGACCCGGCGAGACGCAAATCGAGTTGGACCGGCGCATGATCGCCGACTCGATCAAGCGCACCAAAGAGCGCTTGGAAAAGGTCAAAAAACAACGCGCCACCCAGCGCCGCCAGCGCGAGCGCCGCGAAACCTTCAGCATTTCCTTGGTCGGGTACACCAACGCAGGCAAGTCCTCGTTGTTCAACGCCTTGGTCAAGGCGCGCGCTTACGCCGCCGACCAGCTGTTCGCCACCCTGGACACCACCACACGCCAGCTGTACTTGGGCGCGGCGGGCCGCTCGGTGTCGCTTTCAGACACGGTCGGATTCATCCGCAACCTGCCGCACGGCTTGGTCGATGCCTTCGCCGCCACCTTGCAAGAGGCCGCGGATGCGGACTTGTTGCTGCACGTGGTGGACGCCTCCAACCCCGATCACCCCGAGCAAATCGAGTCGGTGATGTCGGTGTTGCGCGACATTGGCGCCGCCGATGTGCCACAAATGCTGGTCTTCAACAAGCTCGACGCCTTGCCCTCCGAGCGTTTGCCGCACAAAACCCTTGATTCGATGGAACTGCACGACCGCAGCGTGGATCGTATCTTTGTCAGTGCCCAAGAGGGCACCGGGTTGGCCGATTTACGCGAGCATTTGGCCCATTGTGTGTTGCAACGCAGCCCGTCGCCCCATGCCGACCTTGGTATATTTTCAGACGATGAACCTGCGCCCGGCTGATTGGGCACAATAGACAGTTACAACTTCACCGAACTTGCTCATATGGATTTGAAATTCCCCCGACCCGCGTCGACCAACACCACCCCCGGTGCGACGCAACCCCGTTCCCGTTGGGCGCGCTGGTTTGGCGTCTTCAACCTCAACGACCCCCGCTGGGGCAGAGGGGATGATGGCAACAAGCAAGAGCCGGGTGCTGAGACACCCCCACCCCGTGACCAGCGTCCGTCGGGCCCCAACCAAGGCCCGCCAGACCTCGACGAGTTGTGGCGCGATTTCAACCGCAAGCTGGGCAAGTTGTTCGGTGGCCGGGGCGGCGGTTCGGGCCAAGGCGGCCAAGGCGGTGGCATGCCCCCCTTAAATCCCTCCCCAAAGTCCACCGGCATTGGCGCCGGCTTGATCGCAGGCGTGGTGGCCTTGATCTGGTTGGGTTCGGGCTTCTTCATCGTGCAAGAAGGTCAGCAATCCGTCATCACCCAATTCGGCAAATACAACACCACCGTGGGTGCCGGTTTCAATTGGCGCTTGCCTTACCCCATTCAACGCCATGAAACCGTGGCCGTGACCCAGATCCGTTCGGTGGATGTGGGCCGCGATACCATCGTGCCAGCGACTGGCTTGCGCGAGTCGGCCATGTTGACGGTGGACGAGAACATCGTTGAGATCAAGTTCGCCGTGCAATACCGCCTGAGCAACGCACGCGATTTTTTGTTTGAAAGCCGCGACCCTGAGGCTGCGGTGGTCAAGGCCGCCGAGACCGCTGTGCGCGAAGTGGTGGGCAAGATGCGCATGGACGCGGCACTGGCCGAAGAGCGCGATCAAATTGGTCCCCGCGTGCGCGAACTGATGCAGACCATTTTGGACCGCTACAAGGTGGGCGTTGAGGTGGTGGGCATCAACTTGCAGCAAGGTGGTGTGCGTCCGCCCGAGCAAGTGCAAGCCTCTTTTGACGATGTGCTCAAAGCCGCTCAAGAGCGCGAGCGCGCCAAGAACGAAGCCGAAGCCTATGCCAACGACGTGGTTCCGCGTGCCCGTGGTGCGGCCGACCGATTGAACGAAGAAGCCGAGGGTTACCGAGCCCGTATCGTGGCGCAGGCCGAAGGTGATTCGCAGCGCTTTCGCTCCATCCTCACGGAGTACCAAAAAGCCCCTCAAGTCACCCGCGAGCGTTTGTACGTGGACGCCATGCAAGAGGTCTACAGCAACGTGACCAAGGTCTTGGTGGACTCCAAGTCGGGCAACAACCTCTTGTATTTGCCTTTGGACAAGATCATGCAAATGACAGGCCCCACGGGCGCCGCCACCACGCCGACCCCTGCGCCGTCCCTGCCAACGAGCACGGCACCGGCCAGCAACCCTGCCTCCCGAAGTTTGGACAATGCCGCCCGCTCGCGTGAGCGCGACGTCCGCTGAACCCAAACCCCGAGCGAACAGAAAGTATTTTCATGAACAAACTGGGTTTTATTTTTTCCACGCTGATGGTGGCCTTGGCCATCGCCAGCTCCATGCTGTTTGTGGTGGACCAGCGCCAATTCGGCGTGGTCTTCCAGCTGGGTCAAATTCAGAAGGTCATCACCGAGCCGGGTTTGAACTTCAAGCTGCCCCCGCCATTCCAGAACGTGTCCTACATCGACAAGCGTTTGTTGGTCTTGGAGAGCACCGAAACCGAGCCCATGCTGACCGCTGAAAAGCAGCGCGTGGTCATCGACTATTACGTGCGCTGGCGCATCAGCGAGCCACAAACCTACATCCGCAACGTGGGTGTCAATGAGAACGCGGGTTCCCAGCAGCTCAACCGCGTGGTACGCAACTCCTTCCAGCAAGAGGTCAACAAACGCACCGTCACCGAACTCTTGTCCACACGCCGCGAAGAACTCATGGCCGACGTCAAACGAGAGGTCCTCAAGGCCGTTCGCAGCGATGACAAGCCTTGGGGCATGGACGTGGTGGACGTGCGCATCACGCGCGTGGATTACGCCGAGAGCATCACCGCATCGGTCTACCAGCGCATGGAGGCCGAGCGCAAGCGGGTGGCCAACGAGTTGCGTTCGACCGGTTTCGCCGAAGGTGAAAAAATCCGCGCCGATGCCGATCGCCAGCGCGAGGTGATTTTGGCCAACGCCTTCCGCGATGCCCAAAAAGTCAAAGGTGAAGGCGATGCCAAGGCCTCGGCCCTGTACGCCGCCGCGTTTGGCCGCGACCCGGCTTTCGCCCAGTTCTACCGCAGCTTGGAAGCCTACAAGTCGACGTTTGCCAACAAGCAAGACCTGATGGTGCTTGACCCATCGAGCGACTTCTTCAAGGCCTTGCGCAGCAGCAACCTAGGGCGTTGATCGTCTCGCACCCGCTGGACCCGCCCTTGTGGCGGGTTTTCTGTTTGGGGGCTCGCGCGACCCGGTAAAATCACTGTTTTAACAGCACCCCCTATGTCCATGTCCGCCTGGGTCCTGCCGGATCACATTGCCGATGTGCTGCCCTCTGAGGCGCGCCACATCGAAGAACTCCGCCGAGCCTTGCTCGACACAGCCCGTGGCTATGGCTACGAGTTGGTGATGCCGCCCATGGTCGAACACCTCGAGTCTTTGCTCACGGGCACGGGCGAGGCCTTGGATTTGCAAACCTTCAAGCTCGTTGACCAGCTTTCGGGACGCACCTTGGGTTTGCGCGCCGACAGCACGCCCCAAGTGGCCCGCATCGACGCCCATTTGCTCAACCGCGCTGGGGTCACCCGCCTGAGCTACTGCGGCCCGGTGGTGCACACGCGCATCGACCGCGCCCAAGCCAGCCGGGAGCCCATGCAGCTGGGCGCTGAAATATACGGCCATGCAGGCGTGGAAGCCGATTTGGAAATCATCGAGCTGGCACAGGCCTGTGTGCGCCAAGCGGGCGTCGGCCAGCTCTTGTTGGACATGTCCGATGTTCGTGTGATCGACGCCGTCTTGGCCGACGTGCCCGCCGACCCCGCGTGGTTGGCCCGGGTCCATGCGGCGCTGGCCGGCAAAGATCAAGCCGAACTCGACGCCCTCTCGGCCCATTTACCCACAGCGGTGCAGCGCGATCTGCGCGCTTTGCCGACCCTGTTTGGTGGGGTGGAGGTGATCGAGGTCGCGCAGCAGCGTTTGACGCCTTCGGCGCGTTTGCAAGCCGCCTTGGACAACCTGCGCTGGCTTGCGGCCCAGGCCCAGGGCATGGACGTCTCCATCGATCTGGCCGACCTGCGCGGCTACGCCTATTACACCGGCATGCGCTTTGCCATGTTCGCCAAGCCCGACGCGGCCGCGCCCAGCGCGTCGCCGATGGAGTTGGTGCGTGGCGGTCGTTACGACGAGGTGGGTGCGGTGTTTGGCCGCAAGCGCCCGGCCGTGGGTTTCAGCTTGGACCTCAAAGAGTTGGTGCAGGCCGTCGCGCCGCGCCCCTTGCAAGCGGCCATCCGCGCCCCTTGGAGCACGGACGCTGCTTTGCGCCGCGCCGTGGCCGATTGCCGAGCCCAGGGCCACACCGTGGTCTGCGTCTTGCCCGGCCATGAACACGAGATCGACGAATTTTTGTGTGACCGACAGTTGGTGCAGCGCGCCGGTGCTTGGCACCTTGAACGCCTTTAATTTTTGTTTCGAAAGCAGCAGATGAACAAGAGCAGAAGTGCCACCCCCGGGCGCAACGTCGTGGTCGTGGGCACCCAGTGGGGCGACGAGGGTAAGGGCAAGTTGGTCGATTGGCTCACTGAGACGGCGCGCGGCGTGGTGCGTTTCCAAGGCGGTCACAATGCCGGACACACCTTGGTGATCAATGGCGTTAAAACCGCTTTGCATTTGATCCCTAGCGGCATCATGCGTGACGGCGTGAAGTGCTACATCGGCAACGGTGTGGTGCTCTCCGTGGGTAAGTTGTTTGAGGAAATAGCTGGTCTGGAAAAGGCGGGGATCGAGGTGCGCTCGCGCCTGCGCGTGAGCGAGGCTTGCCCCTTGATCTTGCCGTTCCATGCCGCGATCGACATCGCCCGCGAGGCCGCCAAGGTCAAAGCCGGTACCGAAAAAATCGGCACCACGGGTCGGGGCATTGGCCCGGCCTACGAAGACAAAATCGCTCGCCGCGCCTTGCGTGTGCAAGACCTCAAATACCCTGAGCGTTTCGCCACCAAATTGCGTGAATTGCTCGACTTGCACAACCACGTGCTGACCACCTACCTGAGCTCGACTACCTTGGCGTGGGACGAGAAGATCGCGGCCTACATGTTGGGCGGTCAGATCCAGTTCGAGCCGGTGTACGCCGAAGCCATGGCCCAAGCCGAGCTGCTCAAGCCCATGATCGCCGATGTTTCGCGCGAACTCAACGAAGCGCACGCCGCCGGTGTGAACCTCTTGTTTGAGGGCGCACAAGGCACTTTGCTTGACATCGATCACGGCACTTACCCCTTCGTGACCTCCAGCAACTGTGTGGCTGGTAACGCCGCCGCTGGGGCGGGCGTGGGGCCGGGGCTTTTGCACTACGTGCTGGGCATCACCAAGGCCTATTGCACCCGCGTGGGTGGCGGCCCATTCCCCACCGAACTCGATTGGGAAAAAGAAGGCACACCGGGTTTCCACATGAGCACCGTGGGCGCCGAGAAAGGCGTGACCACCGGCCGCTCACGCCGCTGCGGTTGGTTCGACGCGGCGCTGCTCAAGCGCAGCGCCCAAGTCAACGGATTGTCGGGCTTGTGCATCACCAAACTCGATGTGCTCGACGGTTTGACCGAGCTCAAGCTCTGCGTGGGCTATGAACTGGACGGCGAGCGTATCGATATTTTGCCGATGGGAGCCGACGACATCTCGCGCTGCCAACCGATTTACGAGACCTTGCCCGGTTGGAGCGAGTCGTCGGTGGGTGTGACCCAGTACGATCGGTTACCGGCCAACGCGAAGCTGTATTTGCAGCGCATTCAAGAGACCACGGGCGTGCCGATCCACGTGGTCTCGACCAGCCCCGACCGCGATCACACGATTTTGTTGCACCACCCCTATCAGGCCTGAGCCTGTGTCCCACTGACCCACTGGAGCCCGTATGCTGACCGAAGACGGAAAACACCTGTACGTCTCTTATGACGAGTATCACAACCTGATCGAGAAACTGGCCTTGCAAGTGCACCATTCGGGTTGGCAGTTCGACACGATTTTGTGTTTGGCCCGCGGGGGCATGCGGCCCGGCGACATCCTGTCGCGTATTTTTGACAAGCCCTTGGCCATCATGTCCACGAGTTCCTACCGCGCCAACGATGGCACCGAGCAGGGTAATTTGGACATCGCTCGCTACATCACCACACCCAAAGGCGAGATTGCGGGACGTGTGTTGTTGGTCGATGATTTGGCCGACTCTGGTCATACGCTCAACGCGGTCATTGGTCTGCTGAAAAACAACTACGCTCCCATCACCGAGCTGCGCAGCGCGGTCATTTGGACCAAGCAAGTCTCGACGTTTGCGCCCGACTACTCGGTGGAGTTCTTGCCAACCAACCCTTGGATCCACCAGCCGTTCGAAGCCTACGACAGCATGCGCCCCGAGCAGTTGCTCGCCAAGTGGACCTTGTAAGTGACCGAGCGCAGCACAACCCTGATTCACCACCCCTACCAAGCCCCTGAGGGTTTTGCGGCGGTGGCGCCCGCGGTGCACAAAGCATCGACCGTGTTCTTCCCGACGGTGCATGCTTTGCGTACCCAAGAATGGAAAGACAAAAGCGGATACACCTACGGCCTGCACGGCACGCCCACGACCTATGTGCTCGAAGAGCGCATCGCCACGCTCGAAGGTGGCCGCTACTGTGTCTTGGCCCCCAGCGGTTTGTCGGCTTTGGCCTTGGTGGACATGGCGTTTTTGCACACCGGCGACGAGTTGCTCATCCCCGACAACGCCTATGGGCCCAACGTGGCCTTTGCCGAAGGGGAGCTGGCGCAGTGGGGCATCACCCACCGCCGATACAACCCCATGGACCCCGCCGACCTGGCTGCCAAAATCTCCAACGCCACGCGCTTGGTGTGGCTGGAAGTGCCCGGATCGATCACCCTCGAATATCCCGATGTCCCCACCTTGGTGGCCGTGGTGCAAGCGGCCAATGCCGATCGCTCAGCCGATCGCCGTGTGATCACGGCCTTGGACAACACTTGGGGTGCGGGCGTGGCGTTTGGCGCGTTTGAGTTGGGTGTGGATGTCTCGATGCAAGCCCTGACCAAATACCCCAGCGGCGGCGCTGATGTCTTGATGGGTTCGGTCGTCACGCGCGATCCGGCTTTGCACCAAACCCTATTGATGTGTCATTCACGCATGGGCCTGGGGGTTTCGGGCAACGACGCTGAGCTGGTCTTGCGCGGCCTCAACACCATGGACCTGAGATACCACGCGCACGACACCGCCACGCGCGCCTTGGCCCAGTGGATGCAAAGCCAGCCTGGGGTGGCCCAAGTGCTGCACCCGGCCTTGCCCGGCTCGCCCGGCCACGAGACCTGGTTGCGCGATGCACACGCCGCAGCCTGTTTGTTCAGTGTGGTGTTCGACGCGGCCATTTCCCAAGCGCGCATCGATGCCTTGCTGGACCGTTTGCAGCGCTTCAAATTGGGCTGGAGCTGGGCTGGCCCCATCAGCCTGTGTGCGCCTTACCATGTGAGCGCCATGCGCACCCAGCCTTGGCCCCACGCGGGCGGCTTGGTGCGTTTTGCCATCGGCCTCGAAGCCGTCTCTGATTTACAAGCCGATCTGCAACAGGCCTGGCCTGCGCTGCAAGCCGACTGAGCTCTTTTTTACTTCACCGAACCGAAAGACTGCTTTGGCAACACCCAATTACGGCTACGAAAAACGCCAACGCGAACTCGCCAAGAAAAAGAAGAAGGAAGAGAAGCTCAAGTCCAAAACCGAGCGCAAGCACGGCGAAGGCGACGAGCCTGAGACCCCTGAGGGCACCGATCCCCAGTCGCCCGCCGCCGGCGCCAGCGACCCGACCTGATTCAGCGCTCGGCGGCCAAGATGGTTTGGGCCATCTGCTCGAAGGCCGCTGCGCTGTGTTCCTTCGATTCGAACACCTGCGCCTGCGGGTATTGCATAAAGTTGCGGTCAATCGATTGGCGGTACACCGGGTCGTAGTGGTCGCGAAGCAACTCGTGCACCACCGCGGGCGTTTGACCGTCGCGCACCCATTCGCTCCAGCGCTCGATCACGGCCTTGCCTCGGATGTCGTTCAAGGCCTGTAGGCGTTCGATGAAGTGGGCGCTGTCGTTGACGAAGTACGCGTAGTCCTCCAGCAGCAAGGCCACGCGGGCCTCGTCGGGGAGTTGCACGTCGATGCAGGGGCTCTCTCGCATGGCGTCGATCAAGGCGTCGGGCACGCGCACATTGCCCACTTTTTTACTTTCGCACTCCACGTAGACCACCCGACTGGCGTCCAGCTCGCGCAGGCGCGCCCAGATGCGCGTGTCAAAGTGTTTTTGGCTGGGCTGTGCAAGGCCGGGCACGTGGCCCAACACCGAGCTGCGGTGGCAGGCCAAGGCCTCAAGATCCAGCACCTGTGCGCCTTGTGCGGCTAAGGCCTGCAACAAACGGGTTTTGCCGCTGCCTGTGGGGCCGCAGACGACGCGGTATTGAAAAGACGGCACCAAGGCGGGCAGGTCGTCGACCAAGGCCGCGCGCCAGGCTTTGTAGCCGCCTTCGATCAAGGTAACCCGAAAGCCGATGGCGCCCAAGATGGTGGCCAAAGCGCCGCTGCGGTTGCCCCCGCGCCAGCAGTAGACCAGAGGCTTCCAATCGCGTGGTAGGTCGATCACTTCGCGCTCGATGTGCGCGGCGATGTTGCGCGCCGACAAGGCTGCCCCCCGTTTTTTGGCCTCAAAGGCGTTGACCTGCTTGTACATCGTGCCGATGTCGATGCGCTCTTGGTTGTTGAGTGTGGGCCAGTTGATGGCGCCGGGCACATGGTCCAAAGCGTGTTCGTCTTCGGTGCGGGCATCGATGACGGTGTCAAAAGTGGCCAAGCGGGCCAAGGCTTGTGTGGCGGGGAGGCTGTGAACAGGCATGGCCGATTATCGCGACGACAGCAAACGTCGCAGCGCAGGCCAGGCGTTGCGCAGCATGATGGGCTGGGCTTGTTCGTTGGGGTGGATGCGGTCACTCTGGAACAAGGCCAGCGGATCTGGGGCATCGGCCACGCCGGTCAAGAAAAAGGGCACCAAAGCCACCGACTGCGTTTGCGCCACTTGGGTGTAAACGCGTTTGAAGGCTTCGCTGTACTGCGCGCCGTAATTGGGGGGCATCTCCATGCCCAAGAGCAGCACGCGCGCACCGGCGGCTTTGGACTGTCGCGTCATGTCGTTCAGGTTGTCTTGCGTCATGGTCAGAGGCAAACCGCGCAGGGCATCGTTGCCGCCGAGCTCGATCACGACAACTTGCGGCTGGTGTTGGCGCAACAAAGCGGGCAAGCGCGAGCGACCACCCGAGGTGGTGTCGCCGCTGATGCTGGCGTTGACCACGCGGGCTGCAGGTCCTTGTCGGTCGATCTCTGCTTGGAGCAACGCGACCCAACCGCTGCCACGGCGCAAACCATATTCAGCGCTGAGCGAATCGCCCACGATGAGCACCACCGGCGCTTGGGCCTTGGCTGCGCTTTGGGCCCACGCCATGGGCGAAAGTCCCCAAGAACAGGCCAGCAACAGCAGCGCGGTAAAGTGTCGGTGTTTCAACTGGAAAGCCCTTCAATGTCGGATGTGATGATTGCCGTGTCCCATGTGTCCAAATCGGTCAGCGACGCCACGGGCACCCTGTCGATTTTGCGCGATATCGATTTCACCCTGCGCAAAGGTGAAACCGCCGCCATCGTGGGGGCCTCGGGGTCGGGCAAAAGCACGCTCCTGTCCATCATCGCGGGCTTGGACACGCCCACCCAAGGCACGGTGAGCATCGACGGCCAAGACCTGTTTGCCCGCTCCGAAGACGAGCGCGCGGCGCTGCGCGCCGCTCAAGTGGGCTTTGTGTTCCAAAGCTTCCAATTGCTGGGCAACCTGACCGCCTTGGAAAACGTGATGTTGCCCTTGGAGTTGGCGGGGCGGCGCGACGCCCGTTCGGCGGCCACGACCATGCTTGAGCGCGTGGGCTTGGGCGAGCGTTTGGGTCACTACCCCAAGCTGCTCTCGGGCGGTGAGCAGCAACGCGTGGCCTTGGCACGCGCCTTTGTGGTCAAACCCGCGGTGCTCTTGGCCGATGAGCCCACGGGCAGTTTGGACTTTGCCACCGGCGAAAAAGTCATGGCTTTGATGTTCGAGCTCAACCAAGAGCTGGGCACGACCCTGGTCATGGTCACCCACGACCGTGGCATTGCCGAGCGTTGCGAGCGCCGAATCACCATCGAAGCCGGGCGCGTCGCCGATTGAGCCCCTGCACTCGGGGATAATGCGGGGATGTCATCCCCCAAAGTGCTTTTCGGCTTTCACGCCGTCGGCGTGCGCCTGAAAATGGCACCGCAATCCATCATCGAAATTCATTTCGAGCCCACCCGCCGCGATGCGCGCATGCGCCAGTTCATTGACCGTGTCAAAGAGGCGGGCGTGCGCTTGATCGAGTCCGATGGCCTGCGCTTATCCAAACTTGCCGGCAGCCACGGCCACCAAGGCGTGGCCGCCCGCGTGCAAACCATCGAACAGGTGCACTCGCTCGACGAGTTGCTTGAAAACCTCGAAGCCTCGGGCACGGCCCAACCGCTGATCTTGGTGCTCGACGGCATCACCGACCCGCACAACTTGGGCGCGTGTTTGCGTGTGGCCGATGGCGCGGGGGCACACGCGGTCATCGCGCCCAAAGACCACGCTGCAGGCATCAACGCCACCGTGGCCAAGGTCGCCAGTGGCGCGGCCGAGACCATGCCGTACTTCATGGTCACCAATTTGGCGCGCACCTTGAACGAACTCAAAGAGCGCAACATCTGGATCATCGGCACCAGCGACGACGCCAGCAAAACCATTTACGAGGTCGACCTCAAAGGCCCCGTAGCCCTGGTCTTGGGGGCCGAAGGCGCGGGCATGCGCCAACTCACCCGCAAGACCTGCGACGAACTCGTCAGCATCCCCATGCAGGGCGCGGTTGAGAGCTTGAACGTGTCGGTGGCCAGTGGGGTGTGTTTGTACGAGGCTTTGCGCCAGCGCCGCTGATCAACCACAGGGACAACACCATGGACATCCAAAAATTAGCCACCATCGTCGTGGGTGTGGCCGCCTTGCTGCTGAGCACGGCCTGTACCCAAGAGCAACAAAACAAAATCAGCCGCAGCATCCAAAACTGGACCGGCACCAACGGTGTGCTGGAGGTGTATGCGGGCGACAAAGTCGCGCGCCGTTTCCTCAAGATCGACAAAATCAGCACCGCTTTGGGCACCGACGACGGCCGGCCACGCGCTTACCGCTACGGCTACGGCGTGCTCGATGAAAACCTCAATATGCAGGTCGATGCGGGTGAGAAGAAGGTGTATTTCGAGATCAGCGATTACACCAACGCGGTGTTCTTCGAGAGCCCACGCTGAATCAAGCCAGTCGCGGGTTCAGACCCAGCCCAGCAAGCCGATCACGCCGCCCGCGGCGATCAGCCACAGCAGCGGCACCCGTGTGCGTAACACCACCCCGGTGACCACCACCGTGAGCAGCCACAAGCGCCAGTCTTCAGCGGGCTTGCTGTGGGCGCTGCTGAGCACCCAGCCCGTGGCCATGAGCAAAGCGATCACGATCGGGGCCATGCCGACCTTGAAGGCGCGCACCCCCCGGCGTTCGCGGTTGCGGTGGGCCCAGCGCGTGGCCGCCAAGGTCAGGACGGTGGAGGGCAGCAAGATACCCGCCATGGCCACCAAGACCCCCAACAAGGCCCAAGCCCAAGCCGTGGGGCCTATGCCACCGCCCGCATTGAGCCCGACGTGCCAACCCAGCAAGGCCACGAACAAGACGTTGGGCCCCGGCGCGGCTTGTGACAAAGCGATGGAGGCGTTGAACTGAGCCTCGCTCAACCAGGCCTGTTGGCCCACCAAGTAGCGGTGCATGTCCGGCGCGGTGGTGATGGCGCCGCCCACGGCCAAGACCGATAGCGCCGCAAAATGCAAAAACATCGGCCACCACACGGTGCTGGTGTCGAAGACTGTTCCCACGTTCATGCCGCGTCTCCTTCAGCCCTGCCGAGCAAGCGGTAAGACCACAGGCAGGCCGCGCCGCCCAACACCAACAGCACCCACACCAGCGGCCAACGCAGCAGGGCAACGGCCACAAAGGTCAGTGCAGCCAGTCCTGTGCAAACCCAAAGCCCCATGGGGTTTTTGACCAGCGTGCCCAAGAGTTTCATGCCGGTGGCGATGATCAGCCCAGCCGCCACCGCCCCCATGCCGCGCAGCGCACCTTGCGCCAGCTCGGTTTGGGCAACGGTGCTGAAGAGCACCACGACCACCAGCAAGACCAAGAGCGGGGCGGTGAGCATGCCGGCCACGGCAACGGCAGCCCCTGTCCAGCCAAAGTAGCGGTCACCGATCATGAGCGAGAGGTTGATGACGTTGGCCCCCGGCAAGGTTTGTGCAACCGCCCAGTCGTCCACGAATTGTTCGCGCGTCATCCAGCGCTTGCGCTCGACCAAGTCACGCTGAACGATGGTCAGCACACCACCAAAGCCTTGCATGGCCAACACGGTGAAGGCCCAAAACAAAGCCCGGCGCGAGGCCGGGCGAGCCAAGGTGTTGGGCTCGCTCACACCGTCATCCCGCCAGAGACTTCAATTACCTCGCCGTTGATGTAGCTCGCCTCGTCGCTGGCCAAGAAGGCGTAAACGTTGGCGATCTCTTCGGGTTGTCCCAAGCGGCGCAGCGGCACACGCTGCGCCATCTCGGCGATCACCTTCTCGGGGATGGTGTTCAAGATGGGCGTGGCGATGAAGCCGGGTGCCACCGCATTGACACGCACACCCTTGGGGCCGAGCTCGCGGCTCCACGTTTTGGTGAAGCCAATGACGCCGAATTTGCTGGCCGCGTAATTGGTTTGTCCAAAGTTGCCGTAAATGCCCACCACCGAGGAGGCGTTGAGGATGACGCCGCTGCCTTGCGCCACCATGGTGTTGGCGACGGCTTGTGCGCAGTGGAAGACACCGCGCAGGTTGACGTCGATCACGCGATCGAATTGGGCTTGGGTCATGTTTTGCAAACGCGCGTCTTGGGTGATGCCGGCGTTGTTGACCAACACATCGATGCGCCCATGGCGCGCCAGCACCGCGGCCACCACCGCATCCACCTGATCGCGTTGGGTCACGTCCATGGTGTGCCCCTCGACCTGAGCGCCCAAAGCTTGACACTGCGCCACAGCGGCGTTCACCGCCTCGGCGTGGATGTCACAGACCACCACCTTGGCGCCTTCTTGGGCGAATTTCTTGGCGGTGGCCAAACCAATGCCTTGGGCGGCACCGGTGATGAGACTGACTTTTCCGAGCAAACGCGGCATGGGGTCTCCTGAGGCTTTGGAGACATTATCCTTCTTGAGCCAGACAGTCCACCGTAAGGCAGGGGCGGGATTGTCCCTGATGGTGGCTGGGTCGGCACAAAAACTTACAATTGAAGGTTAACCAAAGCTCTTCATGAACGCCCCCATCGACGTCTCTTTTTTCGAGCGCCAAGCCAAGCCCATCACGAGCTACAAGCCGTATTGGGCCAAGCGTTTTGGCACCGCGCCCTTCCTGCCCATGAGCCGCGCCGAAATGGAGCGCCTGGGCTGGGACAGCTGCGACATCATTTTGGTCACGGGCGACGCCTATGTTGACCACCCCAGCTTCGGCATGGCGGTGGTCGGGCGTGTGCTGGAAGCGCAAGGCTTTCGCGTGGGCATCATCGCCCAGCCCGACTGGCAAAGCGCCGAGCCCTTCAAAGCTTTGGGCAAGCCCAACCTGTTTTGGGGCGTGACCGCGGGCAACATGGATTCCATGATCAACCGCTACACGGCGGACCGCAAAATCCGCAGCGACGACGCCTACACGCCCGGCGACGTGGGCGGCAAACGCCCCGACCGCGCCGCCATCGTCTACAGCCAGCGCTGCCGTGAAGCCTTCAAAGATGTGCCGATCATCTTGGGTGGCATCGAAGGCAGCTTGCGCCGCATCGCGCATTACGACTATTGGAGCGACAAGGTGCGCCGCAGCATCGTGGTGGACGCCAAATGCGACCTGCTGCTCTATGGCAACGCCGAGCGCGCCCTGATCGAGGTGGCGCACCGCTTGGCCAAGCGCGAGCCGGTGGAAACCATCACCGACGTGCGCGGCACCGCCTTCATCCGCCGCGCGGGCGACCCGTCCACCGAAGGCTGGTTCGAACTCAATTCCAGCGAGGTCGACACCCCCGGCCCGGTGGACGCCCACCTCAACCCCTACCTGACCACCAGCGAACAAGCCCAGGCCCAAGGCCAGAGCTGTGCGAAGGAAGAGGGCGAGTCCAAGGCCGCGGAGCAGACCGACGGCAAGCCGCTGCAGTTCGTGCCCAACCCGGCCCTGCGCAAAAAAGGCCCGCCGCGCGAGCGCACCGTCATCCGCTTGCCCAGCTACGAGCAGGTCAAGAGCGACCCGGTGCTCTACGCCCACGCCAACCGCATCCTGCACGTCGAGGCCAACCCGGGCAACGCCCGCGCCTTGGTGCAGGCGCACGGCGTGGCCGTGGGCGAGACCGATCTCGACAAACTGCGCTTGGCGCGCGACGTGTGGATCAACCCACCACCCATCCCGTTGACCACGGCCGAGATGGACCATGTGTTTGACTTGCCCTACGCCCGCAGCCCGCATCCCGCCTATGCGGACGAGCAAGGCCGGCACGACGGCCCGACCAAAATCCCCGCGTGGGAAATGATCCGCTTCTCTGTGAACATCATGCGCGGCTGTTTCGGTGGCTGTACCTTTTGTTCCATCACCGAGCACGAAGGCCGCATCATCCAAAGCCGCTCGGAAGAGTCCATCCTCAAAGAGGTCGAAGACATCCGCGACAAAGTCGAGGGCTTCACCGGCGTCATCTCCGACCTGGGTGGCCCCACCGCCAACATGTACCGACTGGGCTGCCGCACGCCCGAGATCGAATCTGCTTGCCGCAAGCCCAGCTGCGTCTACCCTGGCATTTGCCAAAACCTCACCACCGACCACGGCCCGCTCATCAAGATCTACCGCCGCGCCCGTGCGCTCAAAGGCATCAAGAAGATTTTGATCGGCTCGGGCCTGCGCTACGACTTGGCCATCAAGAGTCCCGAATACGTCAAAGAGCTGGCGCAGCACCACGTGGGTGGCTATTTGAAGATCGCGCCCGAGCACACCGAAGGCGGGCCGCTGTCCAAGATGATGAAGCCCGGTATCGGCAGTTACGACAAGTTCAAACAACTGTTTGAAAAGTTCAGCGAAGAGGCCGGCAAAAAACAGTACCTCATCCCGTACTTCATCGCTGCCCACCCCGGCACCAGCGACGAAGACATGATGAACTTGGCGATTTGGCTGAAGAAAAACGGTTTCCGCGCCGACCAGGTGCAGACCTTCTACCCCAGCCCCATGGCCACGGCCACGGCGATGTACCACACCAACCTCAATCCGCTCAAAGGCATCCACCGCGACGAACGCGCCGAGCGCGTGGACATCGTGCGCGGCGACAAACGCCGCCGGCTGCACAAAGCCTTTTTGCGTTACCACGACCCCAACCACTGGCCGCTGCTGCGCGAAGCGCTCAAGACCATGGGCCGCGCCGACCTGATCGGCAACGGCAAACACCACCTGATCCCGACCTTCCAGCCACTCACCGACGGCGGGTATCAGAGCGCGCGCCGCAAAAACAGCACACCGGTCAAGGCCAGTGAGCGCGCCGCGGCGGTGGTCAAACCCGGCCAGCCCAAGCCTGGCCAAATGCTGACCCAGCACACCGGCTTGCCGCCGCGTGCGGGCACGGCGGGCAAGGGCTCGCGCAAGAAGGCCTGAGCTTCAAGCCAAGGTGTGTAGGGGAATGTCCCGCGCCGCGGCCAAGGCATCGAGCTCGGCGCGGCTGTGCCGGGCCATGAACGCTTGAATCGCTTGGTGGGTGCTGGGCTGATGCAGGGTGCCGTTGTCCGCATAAGGCCAGTCCATGGCCTCGCACAGGGCTTGCGCAAAGTGGGGCTCCAGCGCCGCCAACGCCACACGTCCGTCGCGACAAGCGTAGACCCGATAGCCGGCGTGGTCGCCGCCGAGCACGCCCGTGGGGGCCGTCAAGCCCCAGGCCAAGGGCAAGGCCATCCACTCGGCCGCACTCGACAGGGCCACGGTTTGTAACTGGCCCACACCGTCGCGCTGCTGCGCCAGCACGGCTTGCAAGACCGCCTCGCTGGTCAGGAGCGCACCGGCCATGTCGGCCAAGAGGCTGCTGGGCATGTTCAGGCCTTGGATCAGGCCCGCGTCGGCTTGGTAGGTGAGGTCGTGGCCCGCTTCTTCGGCGCGCTCGCCCGGTGCACCCACCACTGCCACGCAGCTCAGGTACGGGTGCTCGGCGTGCAAGGTGGCCCAGTCCAAACCGAGCTTGCGCAGGGCCGAGGGCCGAAACGAGGTGATGAGCACATCGGTCTGGCTCAGGCGCTCTCGCAGTGCTTTCCGGTCTTGGGGGACTTTGAGGTTCCAGCGCCAGCGCTCGATACCCACGTGTATGGCTTCGCAGGCCTCGGGCTGGTATTGCGCCATGGGATCGCCTAGCGGCGGCTCGATCTTGGAACAGTGCGCGCCCATGGCCTGCAAGCGCATGAGGGCCGCTGGCCCAGGCAGGTTCAGGGCCAGGCTCAACACGCGAACGCCTTGCAGGACCCGCAGGGTGGGTGGAGCGGGCAGGTGTGTGTTCATGTTGTGATGATGGGTAAGTGCAACGAGAATTCGCTGCCTTGGCCCACGGTGGATTCCACGGTCAAGTGCGCCCCGTGCAATTCTGCAATTCGCTTGGCCAGGTACAAGCCCAAGCCTGAGCCGCGAATGTTGGCGTCACGTTGGCCTCGGTAGTAGCTGTTGAAAATATGGGGCAGTTGCTCGGCGGCAATGCCGGGCCCGCGGTCTTGAACGCTGAGGCTCCAACCTATTTGAGAAGGGCGCAAGATCAATTTGATGGGCTGGTTGCTTGGGCTGTATTTCAGTGCATTGCTCACCAAGTTGTTGGTTAAGATAGTTAATAGACGTGAATCCCCCAATATGATCACGGGGTTTTGAGGTAACGCCAAGTGGATTCTTTGACGGTCTTCGTTGTCATTGACTGCTGTCCGTATGCACTGCACCAAGTCCAAAGATTTGCGTTCAGGCTTAAATCCTTCGGCCTCGATTTCGTCCTTGCTTAAGAATTGTTCTGACAAGTGATTGATACGTTCAGACGCTGTGATGATCCGCCCTAAGCGTTTGTGCGTTTCCAGTTCAGTTTTGGCTCTGATCAGTTGAAGAGATTGAGCCGAACTTTGGATAATGGCCAACGGGGTTTTGATTTCGTGCGAAAACATGGCCACAAATCGGGTGAGCTCCTGCCGCGATTTTTTTTCCGCTGAAGCTTGTGATTCGGCGGCGATGACCCTTTCACGGTCTTGGCGTGATTCATCAGCTAACTGTCGTGCTCGGGTCACCAGCATCAGCATGAGGAAGACGATGGCCAACAAAATGGCCACTTGAAATCCATGCACAAACCAAAAATTTCCTGGCAAGACACCAATGGCACTGAGCAAAATACTGGTGCTGCCGTAGGCCACACACAGCACCGCCAAAGCGATCAGGAAGCCTCCGACTTGGTGCAGTTGTGTGGGCATCCAACTCAGCGCAACGGCAATCAGCACCGCAATCACAGTCAACAAACCTAATGTGGGCATGATCTCGGTGTAGATACCCAAGGGTATGGCCAGCAAGCCTAATAAAGGTAGCCACATTACCAATCGGTAAAACCAGAATAGCGCGCTGCCGGGCTTGATCTCAAAGATGTGGATGTACAAAGGGCCAATAGACGCGTAAATGAGCAAAGTTGAAACCGAAGTCCAGTGGTCGGATATACCCGTATGGAAGTGGTTCAACACTGGCGCGATCAACTCGTTGAGCCCAAAAGCACCCAAGGCAATCGCAGTGGTGAAACCCATGAAGCTGCGGTGCAAGTCGTTGTACCGCCATTGACCTTGCCAAGCTAACAAGGTCAACAAAGTCAACAACACACCGAAGTAAAGACCCAAGACAGCCGACTCTAGGGACTTGGCTGGTCCAAAATCTTCTGAGCTCCAATGGCGCAGGGCCAAGATCGAGGAGCTGCTCGTTTGCAGGCGAAGGTAAAACGTATGCCCTTCGGGAGGTATAGGGGGAATGGTCAGCGCCAAACCAAAATAGGGCAACTCTCGAGATGCATAGGGCATCCTGTCGCCAGTGCGCTTCTCTAAGTACCCCCCACCAGTTTGCGGTATGTACAGACGAACATCATCCAAAAAGGACGGTCTAATTTCCAACACCGAGGGCGCTTGATCTGTATCCAGTGGGCGTAATTGAAAACGCAGCCAGTGAACGTTACGGGTATACCCTGCTGCGAACCCTTTCGGAGTGGGCTCGAATACCTGCAATGTCGTTGCCACCTCTTCGATCGTTAACTGCTGGGTGGGGTCTGATAAATGCGCTGTGCTGACCCATACCTGGGCCTGAGCCAATGTGGGTATGGCGCAAAAAACCATCCAGATCCAAAAAGCGAATGGGCGCATATTCGGGCGATGCGTTAATCGGTGGCCTACCCGGAGGGACTCGAACCCCCGACCTGCTGCTTAGAAGGCAGCTGCTCTATCCAGTTGAGCTACGGGTAGGCAAAAATAGCTTGTTCATGGCGAAGAATACACAGAAAAAAAGGCCCACGAGTGGGCCTTTTTTAGGGGTGGTCGGAGCGGCGGGATTCGAACTCGCGACCCTCTGCTCCCAAAGCAGATGCGCTACCAGGCTGCGCTACGCTCCGACGAATCAGTATTGTAACCGCACAAAAACGCGTTCTTGCCGAGCCATTGAAAAAACCGCAGGGTTCAGGTTTTTGTCGTGGTCGGCGCCCCAAAGAGCACGGCACGGGCGCGGTCATCGGTCAGGGGTTTGCGGGCGCTGGCCAACACCCCCACGCCGCGCTGCACCGCCGGGCGCTCGCCCACGCGGTCGAACCAGTCTTTGAGGTGGGGGTAATCGGCCCAGTCGATGCCTTGGTTTTGCCAGCTGCGCAACCAAGGGAACACCGCGATGTCGGCGATGCTGTATTCGTCGGCTGCGATGAAACGGTGCTGCCGCACCTGTTGGTTGAGCACACCGTACAAGCGCTTGGCTTCTTGGGTGTAGCGGTTCACCGCGTAATCGATTTTTTCGGGGGCGTAGATGCGAAAGTGGTGGGCTTGGCCCAGCATGGGGCCCAAGCCGCCCATTTGGAACATGAGCCACTGCAGCACGTCGTAGCGCTCGCGCACGCCTTGGGGCAAGAAGCGGCCGGTCTTGCTGGCCAAGTACAACAAGATCGCGCCCGATTCAAACAGGGAGATGGGCTGGCCGTCCGGCCCTTCGCTGTCGACGATGGCGGGAATTTTGTTGTTCGGGCTGATGCGCAAGAACTCGGGCTTGAATTGGTCGCCCGTGCCGATGTTGATGGGGTGCGCGCGGTAGGGCAGGCCGCACTCCTCGAGCATGATGTGGATTTTGTGGCCGTTGGGCGTGGGCCAGGTGTACAGGTCGATCATGGTTTTCTCCAGTGGGGGGGTCAGCGGAAATGGGCTGGACGTTTGTCCAAAAAAGCATTGAGGCCCTCTGCGGCGTTGGGGTGCAGCAAGTTGCGCACAAAGTGGTCGCGTTCGGAGCGCAGTTGGGCGGTGAGCGTTTGCCCCGGGGCTTCGTTGACCAGCTCTTTGATGCTGGCCAAGGCCTGTGGGGACCGGGCGTTGAGCCGTTCGCACAGCGCCAGTGCGTCGCTCAGCGCTTCACCGGGGTTGCTCAATTGGGTCACGACGCCCCATTGGTGCAAGCGATCGGCGCTCACGCGTTCGCCGGTCATGAGCAGGTTCGTGGCCGCGGCGCGGGGCAGGGCGGTCAAGAGTTGCCGCGTGGCACCGCCATCGGGTGACAAACCCACGGTGCTGTGCGACATCACGAAGACGCTGTTGTGTGCGGCCACCAGCAGGTCGCAGGCCAAGGCCAGTGAAAACCCCGTGGCGGCACACGCACCTTCCACCGCGGCCACCACCGGCTTGGGAAAGGTGCGGATGGCCTCAATCCAGTTGTGGTGGCTCTCGATCTGTTGGAGGTTGTGTGGTGCGCCGAGTTGGCGGTCTTCGTTGAGGGCGTGCAAATCCAGGCCCGCACAAAAGTGCAAGCCTTCGCCCGCGATCACCACGCTGCGGATGTCTTCGCTGCTCTCGGCCACGCCCAAGGCCTCGACGGCAGCGGCGCACACGGTGGCGTCCAAGGCATTGTGGTGTTCGGGGTTGCTGATGGTCAGCACCAAAGTCTGGCTTTGGCTGTGGCTTTTCAAGCTGGCGCTCATCTTGGGGAGACCTCGGGGTTGACGATGTGGGTGGGCTTGCCATGGATGAAGTTCAACACGTTGTCAAAGGCCGAGCCGAAATACAACTCGTAGCTGTCTTGTTCGACGTAACCCAAGTGCGGTGTGCAGATGCAGTTTTCCAAACGCAGCAAGGGGTGGCCTTGTAAAATCGGTTCGGATTCAAACACATCGACCGCGGCCATGCTAGGGCGACCACGGTTGAGGGCCAGCAACAAAGCGTCGGCGGCCAGCAGTTCGGCGCGTGAGGTGTTCACCAACAAGGCCGTGCGTTTCATGAGCCCCAGATCGTCGGCGGTGATGGTGGCGTGTGTCTTCTCAGACAGGCGCAGGTGCAGGCTGAGGATGTCGGACTCGGTAAACAGCTGCTCTTTGCTGCTGAAGGTGTCGTGGCCATCGTTGCGGGCACGCTCGCGCGACGATTCGCTGCCCCAAATCATCACGCGCATGCCAAAGGCGCGGCCGTACCCGGCCACCAAGGTGCCGATGCGGCCATAGCCCCAAATGCCCAGTGTTCGTCCCTGCAGGGCCACGCCCAAACCAAAATTGGATGGCATGGAAGCGGCTTTGAGCCCGGCTTGTTGCCAAGCCCCATGTTTGAGGTTGCCGATGTATTGGGGCAGGCGGCGCATGGCCGCCATGATCAAGGACCAGGTCAATTCGGCCGGAGCCACTGGCGAGCCCACGCCCTCGGCCACGGCAATGCCCAACTCGGTGCAGGCGGGCACATCGATGTGCAGGCCGACTCGCCCGGTTTGAGCGATCAGTTTGAGGTTGGGCAACTTGCTTAGCAGCAGGCGGTTGAGCGATGTGCGTTCCCGAATCAAGACCAAGACCTCGGCGTCTCGCAGGCGAACCGCCAATTGGCCCATGCCTTTGACGGTGTTGGTGTGCACCTTCAGGTTGTGGCCGTCGAGCTTGCGGGCACAAGCCAGCTTGCGCACCACATCTTGGTAATCATCGAGAACAAAGATATTCATGACGCCCGATTGTGCCCGGTCTGGGGCACGCAGCGCCGGGCGATGTCAGTGTTTGTCTTCTAGGGCGGCCAAGCGCTCCAGCTCAGCGCAGACGTCGTTGATCCGGCCTGAGAGCACCAAGCGTGCGTCGGCGGCCGAACTGGCGTTGGGTGTGTGGCTGAACCAGCGGCTCAGGCGCTTGCCCATGCCGGTGTGGCTGCGGGATGCGCCGACATGGGGCTGCCAGCCTTCAATCAAGACCAAAGGGCTGCTCCAAGAGCGTGAGGGGGTGAGCAAATTCATGGCGGTCTCCGGGGTGTTCGATGGGGTTCAGTGTTGGAAGCCGTTGCGGATCAGGCCCACGGCGATGCCTTCGATGGCAAAGGGCTCGCCGGGCTCGACCACGATGGTTTTGTAGTCGGGGTTTTCGGCCAGCAGTTCGATGGCGTGTGCGCGGCGCATGAAGCGTTTGACGGTGACGTCGTCGCCCAAACGCGCCACGACGATTTGACCGTTTTTCACGTCTTGGGTGGCGTGCACAGCCAGCAAGTCCCCGTCCATGATGCCGGCGTCGCGCATCGACATGCCGCGCACCTTGAGCAGATAATCCGGCTGGCGCGTGAACAGGCTGCGCTCGACGTGGTAGGTTTGGTCTACGTGCTCTTGGGCCAAGATGGGCGAGCCCGCGGCCACCCGACCGATGAGGGGCAGCATGAGCTGCGACAAGCCGGCCAGTGGCAAACTGAGTTGGCGGTCTCGGGCGTCGTTGATGATTTGCAGGTCTTGGCTGCGCAAGCGAATGCCGCGCGAGGTGCCGCTGACGAGTTCGATGGCGCCTTTGCGCGCCAAGGCTTGCAGGTGTTCTTCGGCGGCGTTGGCCGACTTGAAGCCCAGCTCTTGGGCAATTTCGGCCCGCGTGGGGGGCGCACCGGTGCGCGCGATGCTCGTTTGGATCAGTTGCAGGATTTGCGACTGTCGGGGAGTCAGTTTGATCGGGCTGTCGGACATGAAGGGCCTCCGGGCTGATGGATCTGTTTGTTTATACAGTAACTGTATTTTTTACCAGTTTTGAGGGTTTGGCAAGTGTTTGATGCAAAAAAAGTGGCCGCACTGGCCCAAGCGCCCCGCAGCACCGTCGTGCTGGGCATGGGCGGCACGATCGCTGGGCGCGCCGCCGCCGCCAGCGACACCGTGGGCTATGTGGCCGGCCAAGTGCCGGTGGCCGAGCTGCTTTCGGATTTGGGCAGCGACTCCTTACCCCCGCTCGTCTCGGAGCAAGTCGCCCAAATCGACAGCAAAGACATGGGCCACGCGCATTGGCAAGCCCTGGCGCAGCGCTGCACGCACTGGCTGGCGCAAGACGAGGTGTGCAGCGTGGTCATCACCCACGGCACCGACACCTTGGAAGAGACCGCTTGGTTTTTGCAGCAGGTCTTGAACACGCACAAGCCGGTGGTCTTGACTTGCGCCATGCGCCCGGCCAGCGCGGTGCTGCAAGACGGCCCACAAAACCTCTTGGACGCCGTGACCGTCTCGCGCGACCCGCAAGCGAGCGGCGTGTTGGTGGTGGCCGCGGGCACGGTGCACAGCCCAGCCCACGTTCAAAAAGAACACCCCTACCGCTTGGACGCGCTCTCGTCCGGCCCCAGTGGCCCGCTGGCTTGGGTGGAGTCGGGGCGTGTGCGTTGGTCATTCCTACCCAACCCCAACCAGCCTCATGCCCACGCGGCCACGGCCTTGACGCGGCCCGTGGACCAGTGGCCTTGGGTGGCGGTCGTGAGCAGCCACGCGGGGGTGGACCCACGCCAGATCGACGCGTGGGTCAGCGCCGGCGTTCAAGGCCTGGTCGTGGCCGGCACTGGCAACGGCACCCTGCACACGGCCTTGCTCAGCGCCTTGCAAACCGCCGAAAAAGCCGGTGTGGCCTTGCGTTTGTGCACCCGTTGCGCCCACGGCCCCATCGTGGGGGAGAACACGGCTATCGCCTGCGCCCCGCGCGAGCTCAACGCTTTTAAGGCGCGCGTGAGTTTGATGCTCGACTTGATGGTTTAACGGTGGGTCCCTTGCCAACAAAAAGCCCCGCAGTGCGGGGCTTTTTTGTTGGGCGTCGACGGATCAGGCGCTCAATGCTGCGAAGGCGCGGGCGGTGATGTCCTCCACGCTGCCCGTGCCGCTGATGGCGCGGTATTTGGGGGCGGTGTTGGCGTCGGACTGGGCCCAGTTGGCGTAGTAGTCCACCAAGGGGCGGGTTTGGGCGCTGTAGACCTCCAAGCGCTTGAGCACGGTTTCTTCTTGGTCGTCGGGGCGCTGAACCAAGGGTTCACCGGTGACGTCATCTTGGCCTTGGACCTTGGGGGGGTTGAATTTGACGTGGTAGGTGCGGCCTGAAGCGGGGTGCGAGCGACGACCGCTCATACGCTCGACGATGGCGTCAAACGGCACGTCGATTTCGAGCACGTAGTCAAGCTTGACGCCAGCGGCCTTCATGGCTTCGGCTTGGGGAATGGTGCGGGGGAAGCCGTCAAACAAAAAGCCTTTGGCGCAATCGCTTTGGGCAATGCGTTCTTTGACCAAGTTGATGATGAGGTCGTCGCTGACCAAGCCACCGGAATCCATGACGGACTTGGCTTGCAAGCCCAATGGGGTGCCGGCTTTGACGGCCGCGCGCAGCATGTCGCCAGTGGAGATTTGGGGGATGCCGTATTTCTGGCAGATGAAGTTGGCTTGTGTGCCTTTGCCAGCGCCGGGAGCGCCCAACAGAATCAGTCTCATCGTCGTCCTTTTCAGTGTTCGAAGGCCCAAAGCCGTCGCGATTTGGGCGCGAGTGCCAGCCCCGAGCGTTGGGTACTGACGACTGTACCTGAGGATAGCACGAGCCCCCTGACGCAGGCTTACAAAGTCGATGCCCAATGGGCTCGTACGCGCGCCAAATCGTCGGGCGTGTCCACGCCGCCGGCGGGGGCTTGGTCGGTGATGTGCACGGCAATGCGCTCGCCATGCCACAAGACGCGCAGCTGCTCAAGCGATTCGCTCAATTCCAAGGGGGCCGTGCTCAAGCGCGGGAATTGGCGCAGAAAGCCCGCGCGGTAGCCGTAAATGCCCACGTGGCGCAGCGGTGCGGGTTGGGGCATGTGGGCGTCTGTGGCCTGTGCGGTGTCGGCGGGCATGCGATCGCGCGGCCACGGCATGGGCGAGCGGCTGAAGTACAGCGCCGTTTGGTGCTTGTCTGTGACCACCTTGACCACATTGGGATTGATGAAATCAGCCATGCGGGCGATCGGGTGCGCGGCGGTGCTCATCACGCAGTCGCCGCGGCGCTGCAACTCGTGCGCCACCGCGTTGATCAAGGTCGGGTCGATGAGGGGTTCGTCGCCTTGCACATTGACCACCAAGGCCTCATCGCTCAAGCCCAGCAGGTCACAAGCCTCGGCCAAGCGGTCGCTGCCCGAGACGTGGTCCACGCGGGTGAGGATGGCCTCGATGCCGTGGGTTTGACAAGCTTGCACGATGCGTACGTCGTCGGCTGCGACCACGCAGCGCTGAGCGCCGCTGAGCTGCGATTGCTGGGCCACGCGCACCACCATCGGTGCACCACCGATGTCGGCCAGGGGTTTTTTGGGCAAGCGACTCGACGCCATGCGCGCCGGGATCAGCACGGTGAAGGCATGTGGGATGGCGGTGCTCATGTGGCCGAGGGCTTGGCCAGTCGTTCGGCCTCAGCTTCGGTGATCACGCGCGCTTCGTGTTCCAGCAAGATCGGGATACCGTCGCGGATGGGGTAGGCCAATCGGGCGCTGCGCGAAAGCCATTCTTGGCGTTCGCGGTCGAGCGTCAAAGGCCCTTTGGTGACGGGGCAAACCAGCAGTTCGGTGAGTTGGGTGTCCATGGTCTTGATCATAGTCGGGGTGGCAGGCGGGCGATCACGGCATCGGTCCAATCGCGCGAATGTTTGAGCACCAAAGGCACTCGCCACACGCGCGCCAAATCGATGCCCGGCACAGCCAAGAGCTTGACCGCGTCTTTGTCGGTGCACAGCAGGGGGGTGTCGTGGGACGCCCAAGCGGCGTAGTCGTCTTGGCTGGCGTGATCGGGCAGGGCGTGGGTGCTCAACGCCGTGAGGCCGCCTTGGCGCAGCATGTCAAAAAACACCTCGGGCCGGGCCACACCCGCCACGGCTGTGAGGGGTGTGTTGCCCCAATCGACCCAAGCCCGTGTTTCACCCAAGCCGTTGATGGCCATCGGGCTGAGCGAGCGTGTGGCTTCAAACCGCGGCAGGCCGGGAGGCATGGGGCATTCGGCAGAGGGCTGGTGTTGTGGGCGCTGGTGCAGCACCAAGCTGGGCCAGTCTCTGCGGGCAGGGGGCCAAGGCTCGCGCAGCAAGCCGGCGGGCAACAAGCAGCCATTGCCCACGCCGCGGTCGTCCATCACCACCACACTCACGTCGCGGTGCAAGGCCCAGTGCTGCAGGCCGTCGTCGGTGAGCACCACGTTGACCTCGGGATGGGCCAGGCGCAAGGCTCGCCCCGCCTCGATGCGGCGCTGAGCGACAAAGACCGGTGCGCCCGTGGCGCGCTGAATTTGCAAAGGCTCGTCGCCCACGTCGCGGGAGAGGCTGTCGGCCAAAACGGGCAGCGGCGCGGGGCTGGGTGCCCGGCCGTGACCGCGGCTGATAACCCCCGGCGTCCAACCGGCTTCCCGCAGGGCCTGCACCAAGGCAATCACGGCCGGGGTTTTGCCGGCACCACCCACGACGACGTTGCCCACCACGATGACCGGTACGTCCAGTTGATCGGTGGGTAACCAGCCCCAGCGGTGGGCAGCGCGTTTGAACGCCACGGCGGCACCGTAGAGCCAAGACAAGGGACGAAGCGCCCAAGCCATGGGGCCTTGGCGCATGGCCATGGCTTGCCAAGCGGTGGCCAGCGAGGCGCGACGCTCAGCGTGCATTGCTCGGTTGTTGGGTGGCAAAAGCGAGTTGGCCCAAGCCAGCACGGCGCGCTGCGTCCATCACCGCGATCACCGATTGGTGACTCGCCGCGGCGTCGGCGTTGATGACCACGATGGTGTTCGCTTGGCTGCCCGCCGCCACCTTGAGGGCTTGGGTCAAAGCCGCCACTTGGGTGCTGGGCAGGACTTGGTCGTTGACCATGTAGCGACCGTCTCGGCCCACCGCCACCGTCACCGATTGCGGCTTGTCCTTGGGCGCGTTGGCCTGGGCTTGGGGCAAGTTGATGCTCAGTTCGGTGAACTGGCTGTAGGTGGTGGTCATGACCAAAAAGATCACGACCACCAACAAGATGTCGATGAAGGGGATCAGGTTGATGTCGGGCTCGTCCCGACTGGCGGTGCGAAAGTCCATGGTGTTTTCAGCGACGCAGCGTCAACAAGTGGCGTGCAAAGCGGTCGGCGGCGATTTCCATGTCGAGCAAGTAAGCGTCGACACGGGCACGAAAATAGCGCCAAAACATGAGCGCAGGGATGGCCACGATCAGGCCAAATGCGGTGTTGTAGAGCGCAATCGCGATACCGTGAGCGAGTTGAGCGGGGTTGGTGGTGCCCACGCTCAAGCCGGCACTGCCTTGAGAGGCAAATATTTCAATCATGCCGATGACCGTGCCCAACAGACCAATGAGAGGGGCGGCCGAGGCGATGGTGGCCAAGGCGCCCAGGTAGCGCTGCAGTTGAGCGGCCGCCTGGCGCCCCGCGTTTTGTAGGCTGGCGCGCAAGTCCTCTTCGCTGATGTGCGGCATGTTGCCCAAAGCCGTGAGGCCGCTGGCCAGTACCTCGCCGAGCACCGAGTTGTGTTGCAGCTGCTCAATCACCTCGCGTTTGGGTACGCCGCGTTGGGAGACCAACATCGCTTCATCGAGCAGCTGTGGAGGTGCCACTTTGCGGGTTTGCAAACTCAAAAAGCGCTCAATGACCAAGGCCACGCCGAGGATGGAACAGGCGATCAATGGCCAAATCGGCCAGCCAGCGGCTTGTATGATGAACAGCACTCAACGTCTCCCTTTTTGGCGCCCCACGTGCGCGCCATTGCTTGAACGTGGATTATCGCTGAGTTCATTTCACGAACTGGAATGATCGGGGGCCCAGTCGTCCACAGTTTTTGTGGATAACTTTGTGCAAAACCCCAGATTTGGGAACAGCCCCTCTCGCAAAATATCAGTTTTGACACTTTGATGAAAAATTTGGCAAGAAAAAAAGCTTTGAAATCAAAGCCCATCGGCACACAGCGCCCATGCTGTCGGACGAACGCCGCAGCCTTGATACATCAAGGCTTGTGTGGATATCTTGCGTCGGAGAGCCCCGTTGTTTGACGCTTCTTCCTTTGAAAAGCCCGCCCACACTGAGCGTGTGTGGGGCGTGGGGCCGCTCATGCGCGCCATCGCTGACACGCTGTCGGCTCGCTTCAACCCTGTCAAGGTCGAGGGCGAGATTTCGGGGTTTTCTCGTGCGGCCAGCGGGCATTGCTATTTCTCACTCAAGGACGACAGCGGCCAAATCCGCTGCGCCATGTTCCGGCGCAGCGCCGATCAACTCGCCTTCGTGCCCAAAGACGGCCAGCGGGTGCAAGCCAGCGGCAAACTCGATGTGTACGGCCCGCGGGGTGACTTGCAGCTCATCGTGGAGCGGCTGGACGTGGCCGGGCAGGGCACTTGGTACGAGCGCTTCCTGCGTTTGAAGGCCCAGCTCGAGGCCGAGGGCTTGTTTGACGCGGCACGCAAGCGGCCTTTGCCCGCGCACCCCCTGCGCGTGGGCGTGGTGACCTCTTTGGGCGCAGCGGCCCTGCGCGACGTGTGTACCGCCCTGCAGCGGCGCGTGCCCCACGTCTCGGTCGTCATTTACCCGGCTTCGGTGCAGGGCGTGCAAGCCCCTGCCGAGTTGTGCGCGGCCTTGCAAACCGCTTATGCGCGCCACCACAGCCACGGCGAGTGCGATGTGCTCTTGCTGGTGCGCGGCGGCGGCTCGCTCGAAGACCTGTGGGCGTTCAACGACGAGGCGGTGGTGCGCACCGTGGGGCAAGCGCCCATGCCAATCATTTGCGGCGTGGGTCACGAAACCGACTTCAGCTTGTGCGACTTCGCCGCCGACCTGCGCGCGCCCACGCCCACCGCGGCGGCCGAGCTGTGCGCCGCGCCGCGCCGCCAACGTTTGTCAGAGTTGGCCTACCTGCACGAGCGCTTGACCGCGTCGGTGCATGAGGGCTTGGACCTGCGCGCCCAGCGTTTGGATCGGCTCACAAAACACCTGGGCCGACCGTCGGGCCGGGTGCAGGCCAGCCACCAGCGTTTGGTGAGCTTGGGCCACCAATTGCAGCGCTCGTTGGCCAGCAAAACCCAAACCCAAGGCCACCGCTTGGGTGTTTTGGAGCAAGCCTTGCCGCGGGTCCTGTGCCGATCGCTGCAGATACAGCAAGAGCGTTGGCAGCGCAGCCAAGCCGCGCTGAACCTGCTCGATCCGCGCTTGGTGCTCGAGCGTGGCTACGCTTGGCTCACCGACGCCGAAGGCCGGGCCTTGAGCTCCGCGGCCGACTTCCAAGCCGAGCAGGCCGTCACGGCCACCTTGGCCGATGGCTCGGTCGGTTTGCGGGTGCAAACCCCACCCTCGGCTTAAACCCCACGCTGTGTGGGTCGGGGCGCTGGCTCTAGAATGCAGCATCCCATTCACATTTCAGAGGATTCGACATGGAACACACCCTGCCCGCACTGCCTTACGCCATCGACGCATTGGCCCCCCACTACTCCAAAGAAGCCTTTGAGTACCACCACGGCAAGCACCACAACGCTTACGTCGTGAACCTGAACAACCTGCAAAAAGGCACCGAGTTCGAAAACATGGACTTGGAGTCCATCGTCAAGAAGTCCAGCGGCGGTATCTACAACAACTCGGCCCAAATCTGGAACCACACCTTTTTCTGGAACTGCATGAAGCCCAACGGCGGCGGTGAGCCCAAGGGCGCATTGGCCGCGGCCATCAACGCCAAGTTCGGCAGCTACGCCGCTTTCAAGGAAGCTTTCGTCAAGAGCGCCGTGGGCAACTTCGGTTCGGGTTGGACCTGGTTGGTCAAGAAAGCCGACGGCTCGGTCGACATCGTCAACATGGGCGCCGCTGGCACCCCGCTGACCACCGGCGACACCGCCTTGTTGACCGTGGACGTGTGGGAACACGCCTACTACATCGACTACCGCAACATGCGCCCCAAGTTCGTCGAGACTTTCCTCGACAAGCTGGTGAACTGGTCGTTCGCCGAAAATAACTTCGGCTGATGCCGCGCGACCTCAGCGCGGGCCTAAAGGCTTGCCGCTGAGGCGCTGACCGGGCTGGATGCGCCGCTGCGCAAACCAGCCTTGGTTCATCTCCAGCACAAAACGCACCGGCTCTTTCGAGCAATGCGTGACTTCCGACAAGGGTTGCATGTCGGCGATGTTCACGATGGTGCCGTCCTCGCGCATGAACGCGGCGCTTAAAGGGATCAAGGTGTTCTTCATCCAGAAGCACTGCACCTGAGCCTCTTCAAACACAAACAACATCCCCTCGGGCTGCGGCATGCTGCGTCGGTGCATCAGGCCAATTTGTCGGCTTTGCGGCGTTTGCGCGACCTGCGCGTCGATCAGGTGCATGCCGGCTTGCAAGCGCACGCGCGGCAGATGCGTTTGCGGCTGATCGGCCATGGTCGGCGTGGCGTGGGCGGGGGCCAGCGCAGCACAAGCCATCCAGACCAAGGCTGGGCCCATGGTGCGGCGAACGTTGTCAATGGTGGGGTGTTTCATACCCCCGATATTAGCCTTGCGCGCCACACCGACTCGGGGAATACCCCGCATGCGCGGTGGGTGCCCTGCGCGAGCGCTAGAATGAAATTCATGTCCAAGCCCGAACAACCCCCTGTCCCTACCACGCCACCCGCCGGTGGTGGGGATTCCGTGGTGTTGGAGCGCAAAACCCTGCGCACCCAACCGCCCCAAATGCACCAAGTGCTCATGCTCAACGACGACTTCACCCCCATGGAGTTCGTGGTCTGGGCCTTGCAAGAGTTTTTTTCCAAAGATCGCGAAAGCGCCACCCAAATCATGCTCAAAATCCACCTCGATGGGCGTGGCGTGTGTGGTGTCTACACCCCCGACGTAGCGTCCACCAAGGTCGATCAAGTGTCCCAAGCTGCACGCGCCTCGGGACACCCCTTGCAATGCGTCAGCGAACCCATTGAATAAGCCGTTTTCGTCGCCAACTGTCCCACCATTGACTCACCCATTTACCCACAAAAGGACTTCTACATGATCGCCCAAGAACTTGAAGTCAGTTTGCACATGGCCTTTGTCGAGGCCCGCCAGCAACGCCACGAATTCATCACCGTCGAACACCTGCTGTTGGCGCTGTTGGACAACCCCAGCGCCTCGGAGGTGCTCAAAGCCTGCTCGGCCAACATCGACGATTTGCGCAAGTCCTTGACCAACTTCATCGTGGACAACACGCCGCAAGTGGCGGGCAGCGATGAGGTCGATACCCAGCCCACGCTGGGCTTTCAGCGCGTCATTCAGCGCGCCATCATGCACGTGCAGTCCACGGGCAACGGCAAAAAAGAAGTCACCGGCGCGAACGTGTTGGTGGCCATTTTTGGCGAAAAAGACTCGCACGCGGTGTATTACCTTCACCAACAAGGTGTCACGCGCCTGGACGTGGTGAACTTCATCGCTCACGGCATCCGCAAGAGCGACCCACCCGAAGCCGGCAAGCCAGCGGAAGGCAACCCGGAAGCCGAAGAGGGCAACGAAGCCAATGCCAAAGGCAATGAAAAAGCCTCGCCGCTGGAGCAGTACACGCAGAACCTCAACCAAATGGCCAAGGACGGCAAGATCGATCCGCTCATCGGGCGCGAGTTTGAGGTGGAGCGCACGATCCAAATCCTGTGCCGCCGCCGCAAAAACAACCCGCTGTTGGTGGGCGAGGCCGGTGTGGGCAAAACCGCCATCGCCGAGGGCTTGGCCTGGCGCATCACCCAAAACGAAGTGCCCGACATCTTGAGCGAAGCCATCGTATATTCGCTCGACATGGGCGCATTGCTGGCCGGCACCAAGTACCGTGGCGACTTCGAGCAACGCCTGAAAGGCGTCATCAAGGCCTTGCAAGGCAGACCCCATGCGGTCTTGTTCATCGACGAAATCCACACCCTCATCGGTGCGGGTGCGGCTTCCGGCGGCACGCTGGACGCATCCAACTTGCTCAAGCCCGCGCTCTCCAGCGGGCAACTCAAGTGCATCGGCGCGACCACCTTCACCGAGTACCGCGGCATTTTCGAAAAAGACGCCGCGCTCTCGCGCCGCTTCCAAAAAATCGATGTGCTCGAGCCCTCGGTGCAAGAAACCGTGGACATCCTCAAAGGCCTGAAATCGCGTTTCGAAGAACACCACGGCGTGAAATACGCCTTGGGCGCTTTGCAAGCCGCGGCCGAGCTCTCGGCCAAGTACATCAACGACCGCCACCTGCCCGATAAGGCCATCGACGTGATCGACGAGGCCGGTGCGGCGCAACGCATCTTGCCCGCGTCCAAGCGCAAGAAAACCATCAGCAAAACCGAGGTCGAAGAGATCGTGGCCAAGATCGCCCGCATCCCCCCGGCCAACGTGTCCAACGACGACCGCAGCAAACTGCAAACGCTGGAGCGCGATTTGAAGAGCGTGGTCTTCGGCCAAGACAAGGCGCTCGAAGTGCTGGCGTCGTCGGTCAAGATGGCGCGCTCGGGTTTGGGCAAAGCCGACAAGCCCATCGGCGCCTTCCTGTTCAGCGGCCCCACCGGCGTGGGCAAGACCGAAGCGGCCAAGCAGTTGGCCTACATCATGGGCATCGACTTGGTGCGCTTTGACATGTCCGAGTACATGGAGCGTCACGCGGTCAGCCGCTTGATCGGTGCGCCTCCGGGCTACGTGGGCTTTGACCAAGGGGGCTTGCTTACCGAGACCGTCACCAAGAAGCCGCACTGCGTGCTCTTGCTCGACGAAATCGAAAAAGCCCATCCGGACATTTACAACGTGCTGCTGCAGGTCATGGACCACGGCACCTTGACCGACAACAACGGACGCAAGGCCGACTTCCGCAACGTGATCATGGTCATGACCACCAACGCGGGTGCCGAGACCATGAACAAGGCCACCATCGGCTTCACCAACCCGCGCGAAGCGGGCGACGAAATGGCCGACATCAAACGCCTGTTCACACCCGAGTTCCGCAACCGCTTGGACGCCACCGTCAGCTTCAAATCTCTCGACGAAAACGTCATCATGCGCGTGGTCGACAAGTTCTTGCTTCAGCTCGAAGGCCAGCTGGCCGAGAAAAAAGTCGAGGTCACCTTCACCGACGCGCTGCGCAAACACCTGGCCAAAAAAGGCTTCGACCCGCTCATGGGCGCGCGCCCCATGCAGCGACTCATCCAAGACACCATCCGCAAGGCCTTGGCCGACGAGTTGTTGTTCGGTCGCCTGACCGATGGTGGTCGTTTGACGGTGGACGTGCAAGACCGCACCAGCGAAGACGGCAAGACCACCCCCGAGGTCTCGCTCGACATCCAGCCCTTGCCCAAGAAAGAAGGCAAGTCCAAACCCGAAGAAGCGGCGGCCGCGTAAGGGCCTTCACACCAGCGACTGGGATCGGCTCTCAGGCGCTGGCCACCAACAAGCCCGCCCACCGTGTGGTGTAAGCGGGCGTTTTTCTGGCCTGTTTCATGCCCCATGCGCGCGGGTGTGTGGCCCCCGTGCTGGCCACGTGCAGGCTGCCGCGGCCGTGGCGCTGGTTGATGGCGTCCATGGCCTGCATCAGCGCGGGCTTGCTCGGTGGCAAGAGCGCGGGCTCCAAGGCCAGCAGGCTTTGCTCCAAACCCAAGGGGCGCAGGTCCATGAGCATCACGCCCGCTTTGGCGTAAGCGTGGCCGGGCTGGTAGAGGTGGCGCACCAAGGCGCTGGCCGCTTCGCACAAGACCGTGCTGTCGTGGGTCGGCACGGGAAAAGCCAGGGTGCGGTGGGCGCTGTGTTGGCGGTCTTGGCGACGAAACGGGCTGGTGCGGATGAACACCATGAGTTGCGCGGCCACGCTGCCTTGGCGGCGCAGTTTTTCGGCGGCGCGGCTGGCGAACTCGTTGACCGCTTCGATCAACTCGGGCAGGGCGTGCACCGGCTGGCCGAACGAGCGTGTGCAAGCCAGTTGCTGCTTGTCGGGCGTCACGTCTTCCAGGTCTAGGCACGCGGTGCCGCTGAGCTCCAGCGCGGTTTTCGCCAAGACCACCGACCAGCGCCGCTGCACCACCACTGGGTTGGCGCGCGCCAAGTCGAGCGCGGTGTGCAGGCCCTCGGCTTGGAGCTGGGCGGCCAAACGCAGCCCCACGCCCCACACCTCGGCGATCGCGGTTTGGCCCAGCAAGGCCTCGCGTGCGTCCGCGCTGAGTGCGCCCCAGTGGCAAACCTGCGCGTGCTCAGTGGGGTAGCTGCCGGGTTTGCGTTCGGCATTTTTGGCGATGTGGTTGGCCAGCTTGGCCAAGGTTTTGGTCGGCCCCATGCCGATGCAGGTGGGGATGCCGATCCACTGCGCGATGCGTGCGCGCACGCGCTGCGCGCGCAGCGTCAAGTCGCCGCGCACGCCCGTGAGGTCCACAAAACACTCGTCGATGCTGTAGACCTCTTGGCGGTGGCCCAGGCCCGCGGCCAGGCTCATCAGGCGCTCGCTCATGTCACCATACAACTCAAAGTTGGCCGACACCGCCACCAGCCCGGACTCGTCGAGCAGGTGCGCGATTTGAAACAACGGAGCACCCATGCGGATGCCCAAGGCCTTGGCCTCTTCGCTGCGTGCAATCGCGCAGCCGTCGTTGTTGCTCAGCACCACCAAGGCCCGTCCGTTCAGGCTGGGCCGAAACACGCGCTCGCACGATGCATAAAAGTTGTTGCCGTCGATCAAAGCGAACATGGCTATGCGATCCGATCAGACTGGGTACTGGTGGATGCAGGCCACCACCACGCCCCAAATCTCCACCGACTGGCCTTCGCGCGGCACCAGGTCGGGGTAGGTGGGGTTGTCGGGCTTGAGGCGCAGCAGGCCGCCGCGGGTGTGCAGGCGCTTGCAGGTGAAGTCGCCGTCCACCACGGCGATCACGATGTGGCCGTGCGCAGGCCGAATCGCTTTGTCCACCAACACAACCGAGCCGTTCAATATGCCCGCGCCTTGCATGGAGTCGCCCGCCACGCGCACAAAAAAAGTGGCTTGTGGGTGGCGAATGAGCTGCTTCATGAGGTCGATGCGCTCGACCCAGTGGTCTTCGGCGGGGCTTGGAAAGCCCGCCGCCACGGTGACCTGCGCAGCGTTAACCCACAGCGGACGGGCCGGCACGGGCACAGGGGTGTAGGGGGGCAGGGGGGTGGTGTACATCGTGATACTGTTTGGATATACAGTATCATAGCGGTATCAGGACACACGCAGTTGCCCTGTCACCCCCGCGGTGTTGGGCCCCTTTGTCCACGACGAAGGGGCTTCTTTTTTTGAGAGACCCGATGATGGACTCAAATCTACAATGCCTCGATGCATGTCAGCCCCGAACCACAACCCCCGCAGAGCTGCGCCGACCGGGTGGGTGCGCTGCTGTTGGCCGCCGGGGCGGGCAGTCGTTTGGGTCATCGCCCTAAAAGTGCTTTGATGCTCGATGGTGTGCCGCTCATCCGGCGCCACATCATGGCCTTGCTGGGCGCAGGCCTTCAGGATGTCGTGGTGGTCTTGGGTCACCATGCGGCAGACTTGGAACCGCTCATTCAAGACTTTCCCGTCACCCGGGTGTACAACCCCGATCCCGATGCAGGCCAAGTGTCTTCCTTGCGTTGGGGCTTGCAGGCTTTCTTGTCACCAGTGGATGCGGTGTTGGTGAGTTTGGCCGACTTGGCCTTGATCGACAGCCAAGACATCCGAGATGTGCTCCATGCCTATGCCGAGCGACCCGTGCACACCGAAGTGGTGGTCCCCACGGTGCAAGGCCTGCCTGGCAACCCTGTGGTGTTCAGTCAGGCCGTTCGTCAAAGCCTGTTGGCGCAAGCCGAACACGTGGGTTGCAAAGATTGGCAGGCCCAACACCCTGTGGCCGTTCATCACTGGATCACCCACAATCAGAACTACCGAACGGACATGGATACCCCACAAGACATCGACATGTTGGCTCGCACCACCGGTCAGCGTTTGCAGTGGCCCACAACCTGAGTTGCTCATGAGTCCCATCGACATCGACGTCATCCGCACCTGGAGATCGGCCCCGCGTCCACCGGGCTCGATGATGGTCATCTGCGACGACGGGCAAGTGGCCGGCTCGGTCATGCGCCTGCCCGAAACCACCACCTATGGACCCACCGCCGAAGAAGCCCGCCGCTTTGGCCTACCCTGTGAGGGCTCGGTGTAAATCGAGCTGGAGCCCTTGTCCAGCGCTTCGCCGCTGCGTGCTTTGCTGGCGCTCAAAGAACAGCTACTGTTGAGCGGGCATCTATGATCCGCCATGCTCACCCAACTCAACCACTTGCCCACCTGGCGCGCTGAAAGCGGCGCGGCTGCCCCTCGCCGTGTCGTGGCCGCGGACGACACGATGTCGGCCGACACCGCCCACCGACTCGCTTGCGAAGGCACCGGTCTGTTGTGGCAGGGTGACTTTCACAACGCTCGCCAACTGCTACAAGCCTTGGCTCGTCGGACCGACCGCAAGCCCAAGAAAAACAAACCGCTCAAAGCCGACATCACGCTGTTGCAAGCCTTCAACGCACACCGCCTGGCCTTGAGCCAACGCGCCCGCCTGCTGGCCATGGTGATCGTGCCCTTGGAGGGCGACTACACCATTGCCTTGCGCCGCGCACCCGACCTCAAACAAGCCTGCACCGATGCGTGGGGAGCGGCAACAGGCCAAGCCTGCATGGTGTCCTTGCGCGAACTGCTGGGCGTCGTGGGTGCACACGAGTGGCGCAAAAAAGGGGTGGAGATTGCCGCCTTGGGCGACGCTCCCCACAACCGCATCCACCCGCACTACGGCGTGTTCTCGCCGGTGCGAGGCGAGTACGTGGACCTCGTGGCGAGCACGCCGATCCCAGACCCATCGCTGGCGTTTGACATCGGCGTGGGCTCGGGTGTGCTGTCGGCGGTGCTGGCCCAGCGTGGCGTGCAGCGCATCGTCGCCACCGACCAAGACCCACGCGCCCTGGCTTGCGCCCGCGAGAACCTACAACGCTTGAAGCTCATCGATCGGGTGGCCTTGGTGCAGACCGATTTGTTCCCTGAGGGCCAAGCACCCTTGGTGGTGTGCAACCCGCCGTGGGTGCCTGCACGCCCGAGTTCGCCGATCGAACACGCGGTGTACGACGAAGGCAGCCGCATGTTGCGCGGCTTCTTGGGTGGTCTGCGCGAGCACCTGGCGCCCCAGGGCGAAGGCTGGCTGATCTTGTCGGACTTGGCCGAGCACTTGGGGTTGCGAACACGCGACGAACTGTTTGGCTGGATCAGCGAATCGGGCCTGCAGTCGGTGGGCCGCCACGACATCCAACCCCGTCACGGCAAAGCCACCGACGAAAGCGACCCGCTGCACGTGGCGCGCGCCAAAGAAGTGACTTCCCTGTGGCGCTTGGCCGCCGCCGCTTGAGCCACGATCACCCGCGGGGTGGCTGATGGCATCAGCCGATCACTTCAAGATGTCGCCGATACAGAGGTATTTGATCTCCACGTAGTCGTCCATGCCGTGGTGCGAGCCTTCACGGCCGAGGCCCGATTGTTTGACGCCGCCAAAAGGCACGTGCTCGGTGGCCAAGATGCCCACGTTGATGCCGACCATGCCGTATTCCAGCGCTTCGCTCACGCGGAAAATGCGCCCCACATCGCGGGTGTAGAAGTAGCTGGCCAAACCGAATTCGGTGTTATTGGCCGCGTCCACGGCCTCTTGTTCGGTGTGGAACTTGAAGACCGGCGCGAAGGGGCCAAACGTCTCTTCCTTGGCGCACAGCATGTCGGCGGTGGCGTCGGCCACGACGGTGGGCTCGAAAAACTGACCGGCCATGCGCTTGCCGCCGACCAAGATGCGCGCGCCTTTGGCCACGGCGTCGTCGACGTGGCGTTGCACTTTTTGCAGCGCGGCCTCTTCGATCAGCGGGCCTTGGTTCACGCCGTCTTCGAAGCCGTTACCGACCTTGGCGGTGGCCACTTTGGCGGCGAATTTCTTGACGAACTCGTCGTACACACCGGCTTGCACGTAAAGGCGGTTGGAGCACACGCAGGTCTGGCCCGCGTTGCGGTATTTGCTGGCGAAGGCACCTTCCACGGCGCTGTCGATGTCGGCATCGTCGAACACGATGAAAGGCGCGTTGCCACCGAGTTCAAGCGACATTTTCTTCACGGTGGGCGCTGATTGAGCCATCAAGATGCGGCCCACTTCGGTCGATCCGGTGAAGCTGATGTGGCGCACCACGTCGCTGGCGCAAATCACCTTGCCCACGGCAATCGAGTTGTCGGCGTCGGCGGTGATCATGTTGAGCACGCCCGCGGGAATGCCCGCGCGGATGGCCAACTCGGCCGCTGCCAGGGCGGTCAGCGGGGTGAGCTCGGCTGGTTTGATGATGACCGGGCAGCCCGCGGCCAGCGCCGGCGCGACCTTGCGCGTGATCATGGCCAGCGGGAAGTTCCACGGCGTGATGGCTGCGCACACGCCGATGGGCTGCTTCAAGACGAGCAGGCGGCGGTTGTTGTCGAACTGGGGCAGGGTCTCACCGTTGACGCGCTTGGCCTCTTCGGCGAACCACTCCACGAAGCTCGCGCCATAAGCGACTTCGCCTTTGGCCTCGGGCAGGGGCTTGCCTTGCTCGGCCGTCATGATGCGGCCCAAGTCGTCTTGGTTGGCCATGAGCAGGTCGAACCACTTGCGCAAGATGGTGCTGCGCTCTTTGGCGGTTTTGGCTTTCCAAGCGGGCCAAGCCGCGTTGGCCGCAGCGATGGCTTGCTCAGCCTCTTGCGGGCCGAGGTTGGCCACGTCGGCCAGCTTCTGGCCCGTGGCGGGGTCGGTCACGTCAAAACGGCGGCTGCCCTTGACCCATTGCCCGTTGATCAGGGCGTCGGTTTTGAGCAGAGAAGGATCTTTGAGCAGGGCTAAGGGAGTGGTGGTCATGGTGAGTCGGGTTGGGGTTGTGTGGGTATCCATTGTGCCGAGTCGCCGCCCAAGCTGGGTGGGGCTCTGGGCGAGACTGGGCGCTGGCCATCCAGGCGCATGGGGTTGGCGATCATGGGGGGCGCGCCGTCCACGGCGGGCAAGCACAGGCCACGGGCCTGCACCTGCGGGTGTGCCAGCACTTGGTCGATGGCCAAGATGGGCGAGCAGGGCACGGCCGCGGCTTCGAGCTGGTTCACCCATTGCTCGGTGCTGCGCAAGAGCATCCATTGCGCCAGCATGGGCACCAGCACGCTGCGGTGTTGCACCCGCATGGGGTTGGTGGCGAAGCGCTCGTCGCGCGCAACGTCGGGGTGGCCGGCAACGTCACAAAAACGGGCGAACTGGCCGTCGTTGCCCACGGCCAGCACCACGTGGCCATCGGCGCTGGCGAACACTTGGTAGGGCACGATGTTGGGGTGGGCGTTGCCCATGCGCGTGGGCCGGGTCTGGCCCACGAGTTGGTTGCTGGCTTGGTTGGCGAGCATGGCCACTTGAACATCAAACAAGGCCGCGTCGATCACGCGACCACGACCGGTGCGCGTGCGCTCGTGCAGCGCGGCCAAGATGGCGGTGGTGGCGTAGACACCGGTCATGAGGTCGGTCACGGCCACGCCCACTTTTTGGGGCTCGGCGTCGGCCTCACCGGTCACGCTCATCAAACCGCCTTCGGCTTGGATGGCGAAGTCGTAACCCGCTTTTTGCGCCAGCGGGCCGGTTTGGCCGTAGCCGGTGATGGAACAATAAATCAGGCGCGGGTTGAGCGCTTGCAAGCTGGCCGCGTCCAAGCCGTATTTGGCGAGTTGGCCGACCTTGTAGTTCTCCAGCACGATGTCGGCGTCTTGCGCGAGTTCGCGCACCAAGGCAGCACCCTCGGGGCTGGCCAGGTCGATCGCCACCGAGCGCTTGCCCCGGTTGGCGCACAAGAAATACGCCGCCACCCGGTCCGCGCCCTCGCCCCACCACGGTGGGCCCCAGGTGCGGGTGTCGTCGCCCGAGCCGGGCCGCTCGA
>Ga0315907_10000363_pt1 | contig 66040 bp, 67 predicted proteins | sample LakEriMetagenome_3_FD_203525 | JGI IMG/M metagenome (GOLD analysis project Ga0315907, IMG submission 203525) | Freshwater fungal communities from buoy surface, Lake Erie, Ohio, United States - Buoy 12 MA123 | ecosystem: Environmental > Aquatic > Freshwater > Lake > Lake biofilm | place: USA... | reverse complement strand
TCCGTTGGCGCCGTGATGTCGGACTTCCATGGGACATAGTGGAACGAGTTCGCGCCGCCCGGGATACCCGGCGGCCGCGGCGCCTTTTGAGGATGGAGCAAATGGATTTTCTGGTCGCAAACGAATTTTTGGGCAAGCCCGTGTGGATGTGGGTGGGCTTCCTGTCCATCGTCGTCGCATTGCTGGTGTTCGACCTTGGCGTGCTGCACAAGGAAAACAAAGAGATCGAAGTCGCCGAGAGCTTGAAGCTGTCGGGCTTCTATTTTGCGCTCGCCATGGCGTTCGGCGGCTGGGTGTGGTGGTACATGGGCCAGCAGTCGGCCCTTGAATACTACACGGGCTTCTTCGTCGAATGGTCGCTGTCGCTCGACAACGTCTTCGCTATTTCGATGATTTTCACCTACTTCGCGGTCCCCCGCAAATACCAGCATCGCGTGCTGTTCTGGGGCATCATCGGCGTGATCTTCATGCGCGGCACGATGATTGCGCTCGGGGCTGCCCTCGTCTCGGAATTCAGCTGGGTGCTCTACATCTTCGGCGCGTTCCTCGTCTTCACGGGCGTGAAGATGCTGATCATGGCCGACAAGGAAGAAAACATCGGCGAAAACCCCGTGCTGAACTTCCTCGAGAAGCGCATGCGCGTGACCGAAGAGCTGCACGGCCAGAATTTCTTCGTGCAGAAGCCCGATCCCGTTACGGGCAAGATGGTTCGTTGGGCCACGCCGCTGTTCTTGTGCTTGATGCTGGTCGAAGCGGTCGACCTGATATTCGCGGTCGACTCGGTGCCTGCGATCTTCGCGATCACGACCGACCCGTTCATCGTGTACACGTCGAACATCTTCGCGATCCTGGGCTTGCGCTCGCTTTACTTCGCGCTCGCCGCGATGATCCACCGCTTCCGCTATCTCAAATACGCGCTGGCGGGCGTGCTCGTGTTCATCGGCTGCAAAATCTTCCTGGTCGGCATCATCGGCAAGTTCCCGGCTTGGCTGTCGCTGTCGGTGACCGTGACGATGATCACCTCGGGCATCCTCTACTCGCTCTACAAGACGCGCGGCGACGCAGAAGCCGCCCACGCCAAGTAACGGCGAATCGAGACGGCAAGGGCCGACGAGGGATGATACCCCTTGTCGGCCCTTTTCTTTTTGGCGCCCCTTACGAACGCTGCGGCGTCGTGCGGTCGATTATCTTGAAATGCTTGCGCGCCATCGCGACGATTTCGCCGTCGCTCGGATGGTCGCTCGCCGTCGTCTCGACGATGCGCTTGGCGAGATCCGGATTGTGGTCGGCAAGATATTTGCCGAACACGGTCTTCGCAGACCCTGGGCCGGTCACGAGGATTTCCTGGGCGTCCGCCAAGGCGGTTGCCACGCTTGCGTAGTATTTGGGGTCCTCGGCGGCGTGGCCTGCACCCACGGCTCCTGCTTTGTGGTGCAGATGTGCATCCGCATGCGCGGATTTGACGTTCTTGGCTTCGAAAACATGTGCGTCGAAATGGAAGATCTTCGCGTGCGCATGGTCGAGCCAAACGGCCGCATGGAAGTGGTTCATGAATCGATACCCCCTTTTTCAATCGAGAAGCCCAATCTACCAGTCCGGGCAGGGGCGGCACTTTGCGCAGGATCAATCGGCCTTTTTGCGCGAATCCGGGCGGTATGCTAGCGGTTGGACCCATGAAGAAACCGCCCGTCATCGGCATCAGTGCATGCCTGCAGCAGGGGCCGCGTGGCCTGCAGCACATCGTGCGTGCGCAATATGTCGAAGCTGTGGTCGCGGGCATGGGTGCCGTTCCGGTGCTGCTGCCGGCGATCGGCTCTGCCCAGAACATTGCCGCGATCCTGTCGCGCCTTGATGGGCTTGTGATGACCGGCAGCCCGTCCAACGTGGAGCCGGGCGAATATGGCGGCCGGTCGCGGTCCGGCACGCTGCACGATCCGGCGCGCGACGCCACCACCTTGCCGCTGCTGCGCGCGGCCGTGGCGCGTGGGCTGCCGGTGCTGGGCCTATGCCGCGGCCACCAGGAGCTGAACGTGGCACTGGGCGGCAGCCTGCACCAGCATGTCCAGGAACTGCCCGGCCGCATCGACCACCGCGCCCCGGAAAGCGACGACATGGACGCGCGCTATGCGCATCGCCATTGGGTCGATCTTGCACCCGGCGGCCTCCTGCAGCGGCTCAATGGCGACGACGGGCGGGCGTTTGTGAATTCGCTGCACGGCCAGGCGATCGACCGGTTGGCCGACGGATTGGCCGTCGAGGCCACGCACGAAGACGGAACGATCGAGGCCGTACGTTGGACCGGCGGCCCTGGTTTTGCCCTCGGCCTGCAATGGCACCCCGAATGGCAGGTCAAAACCGACCCGTTTTCGGCCGCTATATTCGCTGAATTCGGCCGAATCGTCGAAAATGGTATTTAAATACCGCTTTTCGGTGTTTATTTCAGCGCGACCCTCTTGTTGAATTGAAGGAGCGGGGCCATTTGCAAGGAGTGACGATCCGCCCCCGGGTCGTCGTCTGGGCCGTCTCCCCTGGCGGCCCGACACGCTCCTTCCCCTAGGAGCCTGACGCCCGAATGGACCCCCTCCATTCGGGCGTCTCCCTTTTTGGACCCGTATTTTTCGAATCTCGGCTATACGGGCCAGATGAGCCAAACGCCGTCCCCTTACGTCGAAACCGACCCGTTGCCGAAGCCCGCGCGCGGCGCTTTGCGGCTGGTCACCTGGAACATCAATTCGGTGCGCCTGCGCCTGCCGCTGGTCGCCAAGCTGGTGGCGCAAGTGCGGCCGGACATTCTGTGCCTGCAGGAAACCAAGTGCCCGGACGACCAGTTCCCGCATGACGGGCTCGCCGAGCTTGGTTTCACGCACCGCTATGCGCACGGTATGAAGAGCTACAACGGGGTCGCGATCCTGTCGCGCGTGCCGATTTCATCGCCTGCGCCCTTGCACCATTGCGGGCGCGAGGATTGCCGCCATGCTTCGGCCGAATTGCCGGGCGGCATCGCACTCCACAATGTCTATGTGCCGGCCGGCGGCGACGTGCCCGACCCGGTCGCCAACGACAAATTCAAGCACAAGCTCGATTTCGTCGCAGCCCAGACTGCCGTGTGGAAGAAACGCGGCCGCAAGGGATCGGCGATTCTTGTCGGCGATCTCAATATTGCGCCGTGCGAGACCGATGTTTGGAGCCACAAGCAGCTTCTCGATGTGGTGAGCCACACGCCGGTCGAAGTCGCGGCGTTGGGCGGCATGCAGGCGGCGGGCGATTGGGTCGACGTGGCGCGTCTGCGCCATCCGGAGCCCGAACGGCTCTACACGTGGTGGAGCTACCGCAACAGCGACTGGCGCAAATCCGATCGCGGCCGCCGCCTCGACCATATTTGGGCTACACCCGACCTCGCGTCCAAGATCAAAGCCTTCCATATTCTGCGTGGCGCGCGCGACTGGACGCAGCCTTCCGACCACGTGCCCGTCGCGATCGATTTTGTTCCCTAACGCAGGCGGTAGAAAAAATAGCGCCCCGGATTGATGCCGACGGGCGGCGGCAACTCGGCGAGTGCTTCGCTCGGCATCGGCTGGTCGGCGACGACGAGTCCGTTCGGCGCCAGGATCGCGGGAAGATGGCGCGAGATGAAAGCGGCCAGGGCCGCGGTTTCGGCCGCCACGCCGGAGCCCGCGTCGGAATGGACGAGGGCGGTGCTGTGCGGAAATCTGTTGGCAAAGCTCGGCAGCGTGTCGCGAATGTCGCCCAGATGCAGCCGATCTCCCGGCGGCACGCAATCGGGATGGGCCGCGACGGCGCGGTCGAAGGCGTGGATCGCGCGCGCGGTCCCGAGCCGACTGCGCAGATGGTCGTAGGTACGCCCGTTGCCTAGTCCAAGTTCGAGTACGAGGCCGGGGCCGAGCTCGGCGCAGGCCCAGTCGAGGCCGATGCGCTGGGCCTGCAGGCGGCGAATGAAACTGTCGAGACGGCTCATCTTCTCAGCCTTTGGCCGCAACGGCTTGGCGCAGCTGCTGGTTCGTGTTGACGATGCGGCGCGCAAGCTCGCGCATGATTTCGACCGCCATGTTCGGAAACTCGGTCAGCATGCCGATGAAGTCGTTTTTTTCGATCTTGAGGCAGACGAGCGCCTTGTCGCCCGCCGCCGTCACGTGCGCGGTGCGCGGCACGTCGCATAGGATTGCGATTTCGCCCACGATCTCGTTGCGCGTGAGCCGTGCTATGTCGATGCGCGAATTGGGCGCGTCGATCGACACGACCGCTTCGCCGTCGAGCACGATATAGGCGGCGTCGCCCGGATCGCCTTGCGCGAACACCGCCTGGCCCGGCTCAAAGGTCAGACGCTGGCTCATGAAGGCCAGCAGTTTGAGCTTCGCGGGATCCAGATTCTGGAACAGCGGGATGCGCCGCAGGGCCTCGGTTTCTTCTTTGAGCGACATGGATTCGTTCCTTGTGAGGGGCCGAAATGCTAGGCGGCCACCAACTCTTTGAGCGTGCCGTCGCGCGCCGCGAGATCTTCGTAGGTGCCGTCCTGGACGAGACGGCCTTCGGCAAACACCATCACGCGCGCGAAGCGCGCGGCACTTGCCGTATCTTGCGTCGCCCACACGAGCGTGGTGCCGGCGGCGGCGGCGACGAGGCTCTCGAGCAGGCGCGCTTGCCCCGCGCGGTCGAGGACTGCGACCGCGTCGTTGAGCACCAGTAGGTCGGGCCGTTTGGTAAGGGCGCGCGCGATCGCAAGCTTCTGGCGCTGCGGGGCGGACAGGCGTCCGCCCGCCACGCCGACCTGGAAATCGAGGCCGATTTCGAACACGCGCTCGCGCAAACCCAGCGCTTCAAGCACTTCGCGAATGGCAGACCCCACGCTTGCCTGCGCTTTGGCCTGGCCGTAGGCGATGCGCCCGAACAGGATGTTGTCCTGGATCGAGGCGGCGGCGTTGTAGATGTCCGGGTCGAAAAACGCGATCTTTGTGCGCAGTTTCTCGGGCAGTTTTTCGCGCAGCGCCTTGCGCGCCGCGAGTGCGCGTTCCTTGAACGCTTTGTCGATAAGGCCGAGGCGATGGCGCGCATCGACGAGCTTCAGCGGCAGGCTTGCCAGACGCGCGCGGTCCTCGGCGCTGATGTCGGCGGGCAGACTGCCGTCGGCAAGCGGCACCGTACGCGCCAGCACGGTCTGGAAGACCGGCAGATCGTCGGCCGCGATGAAGCTGAAACGGTCGAAAAATTCGTGGCCGGCCGGCAGATCGGCGAAGAGTTCGACCATGGTTTCGGCGACCTTGCGGCCCATGATCGGCAGTTCCGCACCGAGGCCCGTTTCGTCCAAGATGCGCCGGAAGTCCGGCTGGGCCGCGAGTGCGTCGCCCGCAAGGCTGGCGTCGAGGGCGGTCCCGAACAGCAGGTTTTCACCCAAGGTCGCATTGTCGTTGTAGCGCTCGGGATCGAAGGTTTCGACGAGGCCCTTCAAGGTCGGGTCGGCTTGCGCACCCGTCAGGCGTTGGCGGAATGCGGCACGCGCCGTCAAGATCGCGTCGGCCACATTTTTGCGGCGTATGGGATCGATTTGGCCGCGCAGGCCGAGCAAGAACACGTCTTCGGCGAGATCGACCTTGGCCAGAACCGCGGTCGCAACGCGGTCGAAATCGGCAGCGTCAGCAGCCCCAGCGGCCGTGTAGTCGATCCATTGCGCCTCGACGTCGAGCGGCATGTTGCCCGCGCGTGCTGCTTCCACAAGCAGCTTCTCGCGCGCGGCATCTTCGTGCGGGGCCAGCACGCGCTGGCGCAGGCCGTAGGCGAGATTGTCGCGCAAGCTCGCCGAAAACACATACGCGTTGGGCCCGACATAGCCCATGCGCGCGCCGAGGTCGGCGTCGGAAATCTGCGCCATGTCGCGGCTGCCGATGCGCAAGGTGCCGCTGCTCGGTTGGTAGAGGCGTGCAAGCGTCATCGCCAAAGCCTCCCGCCCGCCGCCCGACGGCCCGACCAGCGCCAAATGCGTTCCGAGCGGAAGTTCGAAGCTCACCCCCTCGAGGAGCTTGGTCTGGGCGTCTTCCTGCACCGTGAGGGCGTTGGCCACGATCGGCCCGTCGAAGGTTTGCGCTGCCGCTTCGGCGGGCGCGTGCAGCCCTGCGGGCAGCAGATTGTCGGGCTGGAACTGTTCGACGACCTGCTCGTATTTCTGCTGGGCGTCTTGCGACTGTTGGTAGTAGTCGAGCAGTTCCTTCCAGGGTGCCGTCATGTCCTTGTGCGCGGACAGGGCGGCCACGAGGGCGCCCACGCTCAACGAACCGTGGATCACGAGATAACCGCCGATCGCGTAGAACATCAGCGGTGCGCACTGGTTCAGCGTGTTGTTGATAAATTTGACCAGCGACTTGCGCTGGTAGATCGCGAAGCGGATGCGGTAAACCGTGCCGAAGCGCTCGGTATAGTCGGCGCGCTCCCAAGCCGCCGTGCCGAGCGTGCGCACTTCCTGGATGCCGCCCACCGTTTCGCCGATGCGCTCGGAGATTTTTCGCACCGTCTTGACGCGCTCTTTGCCGAATTCTTTGACGCGCTTTTGCAGCACCGGCACGATGTAGGCCTGGATCGGAAACAGCGAGATCGCGGCGAAGCCCATGATCGGATTCTGCGCGAACAGAAAGATCGCGATCGTCAGCAGCATGCCCGCCTGCATCAAAGGCTGCACGAACGCGTCGCCCATGAAGCCGCCGATCTGTTCGACTTCGGCCGTCAGCATCGGGATCAGTTCGCCCGATGAAGTCTTGCGGAAATGCGCCACCGGAAAGCGCAGGATACGCGCCATCAAAAGATAGCGCAGGCGCCGCAGCAGCCTTTCGCCGAGCTTGCCTTTGAGCGAATTGACGAACTGCTTGAGGCCTCCGTTGACGAGCACGGCCAGCAGAAACAGAAAGCACAACCACATCAGATACCCGACCTGGTCGAGCGACAGGATGCCGAGGCGCGCGACATCGACCGGGAACGCGATCCCGTTGCCCTGGATGCCCTGGTTCATGATGTTTTTGGGCAGGTCGAGGGAGATGTAGTAGAAGACCTGCGCAAGGGCGACGAGCGCGCAGATGAGGATCGTGTCCTTCAGCGAGAATCGCACCACGAAGCGATAGATCGAACGCTCGAGCCCATCTCCGGAACTTGTCGGCATTCTTTCGGCCTTTTCGCGAGTCCTGCGCGTGCTGCTTGCGCGTGCTGTACGTGGCCTGAGACTATATGGAGCGTGCCGCCGGGGGCAAGAAATCAAGGTATTGCCACCGCCCGGATGCGACATTGTCACGAAGCCATTCAATTACGGTATTTAAGGACCTTATCGTGGCGGTTGCGCCGCAATATGCTTGTTGGCAGCGGCGTCCAATCTCGCATAAGGTGCCTCGCGTTGCGGCGTGCCGAAGGGGTGCGGCACGCTTTCAGCGCGGGAGACGGGGATGGCGAGCGATACGGGGAGTGCGACGCGCCGGTTGTTCCGCAAAGACCGCCGCGTGCTCATCTACAGCCATGACACGATGGGCCTCGGCCATCTGCGCCGCTGCCGCGCGATCGCGCACGCGATGGTGCAGGCCGACAAGGATCTTTCGGTGCTGATCTTGTCGGGCTCGCCGATCATCGGCTCGTTCGACTTCAAGGCTCGTGTCGATTTTGTGCGCATTCCGGGCGTCATCAAGCTGCGCAACGGCGAATACACTTCGCTCAATCTGCATATCGATATCGCCCAGACCCTGTCGATCCGCGGCTCGATCATCCGCCACACGGCCGAGGCGTTCGATCCCGATCTTTTCCTCGTCGACAAGGAGCCGCTGGGTTTGCGCGGCGAAGTTTCCGAGACGCTGCATTTCCTCAAGCGGCGCGGCGTGCCGCTGGTGCTGGGCCTGCGCGACGTGATGGACGATCCCGCTTTGCTGGGGCCCGAATGGAAGCGCAAGAAGGCGGTACCCGCCTTGCGCGATCTCTACGACGACATCTGGATCTATGGCCTGCCGCAGATCTGCGACCCGCTTGCGGGCCTCGCGATTCCGCAGAGCGTGCGCCGCAAGATCAGCTATACGGGCTATCTGCACCGCATGATGCCGCAGGGCAATCCGCGCTCGACCGTCGAAATGGCCGAAGCGCGCGAGCAGCCCTACGTGCTCGTGACCACCGGCGGCGGCGGCGACGGCGACGCGCTGATCGACTGGGTCTTGCGCGCCTACGAAAGCGGGGCGGCGCTGCCGCACCGCGCCTTGCTGGTGCTGGGCCCGTTCATGCAGTCGGAAAAACAGTCGGAGTTCCTCGAGCGTGCGGCGCGCCTGTCGTCGCGGGTCGAGGCGATTACGTTCGATGCGCATCTCGAGCAGCTCATCACGCGCGCGGCCGGCATCGTCGCGATGGGCGGCTACAACACCTTCTGCGAAATTCTTTCGTTCGACAAACCGGCCGTGATCGTGCCGCGCGTGGCGCCGCGCCTCGAGCAGTTCATCCGCGCCGAGCGGGCCGAGAGCGTGGGCCTCACGCGCATGCTGCCCGACGACGGCGTGCGCGACGCCGAGGCGATGGTGGCTGCCTTGCGGGCACTTGCCCATCAAGCGCCGCCGTCGGCTGCCGTCATTCCGGGTCTGCTCGACGGGCTCGAGAACATCGAGCGGCTGATGGCGCGCTGGCTGCCGCGCCCGGCTTCGAACGCTCTTGCGCCTTTGCCGGTCGCCGGCAAACTCGAAGCGCCGATCTAGCGCCCGATCTTGCGGATCGTGGCCGTGGTGCTCTGGCCTTCGACGAGTTTGGCCAGCACCACTTTGCCGCCCCAGCCTTCGACCTCGCTCGCACCCACGACTTTGTCTTTGGTGTAGTCCGCACCTTTGACGAGGATCTCGGGCTTCAGCGCTTTGATGAGTTTGATCGGCGTGTCTTCGGCGAACACGACCACGAGATCGACTTGGCCGAGCGACGCGAGCACGGCGGCGCGGGCCGCTTCGCCCTGCACGGGGCGGCTCTCGCCCTTGAGGCGCTTGATCGAGGCATCCGAATTGAGGCCGATCACGAGCCGGTCGCAAGCGCTGCGCGCTTGCGCAATCAGCGAGACGTGGCCGGGATGCAGGAGGTCGAAGCAGCCGTTCGTGAAGCCGACGCGCAGACCCTGGTGGCGCCAGATCGCGACTTGGTCGACCGCCTGCGCATCGGTGACGAATTTGTTTTCGCTGACCGCGATGTCGTCGTGGCGGAGTGCGCGCACGAGATCGGCCGAGTAGGCGACCGCCGTGCCGAGCTTGGCCACGACCACGCTGGCCGCGACCGAAGCCAGGCGTGCCGCCTCGAGCAGCGAAAGCCCGCCTGCCAGTGCGGTTGCGAGCGTCGCGATCACCGTATCGCCGGCCCCCGACACGTCGAACACTTCGCGCGCGAGGGCGGGCAGATGTTCGACCTTGCCCTTGGCGGGCACGATGCTCATGCCTTCGGCCCCGCGCGTGACGACGATCGCTTCGGCTTCCGTGACTTTGAGCAGGCGGCGGGCTGCAAGCTCGACGCCCTTGTCCCCTTCGGCCGGCAGCCCGGTGGCGTCGGCCAGTTCGCGCCGATTGGGCGTGAGGATCGTGGCCCCTTTGTAGCGCGCATAGTCGCGGCCCTTGGGATCGACGATCACGATGCGCTTGGCGGCTTTGGCGGCTTTCACGATCGCGGCGATCTGGTCGGGCAGCAGCACGCCCTTGGCGTAGTCCGACAGCACGACGACGCCGCAATCCTTCATGGCCTGGGCAACGAGGCGCGCCGCGTCTTCGGCGGTCGAGGCGGCGATGGGCGCACTCGTTTCGCTGTCCGCGCGCAGCATCTGCTGGTGACCGGCGACGAAGCGCGTCTTGATCGTGGTCGGCCGGTCGCGTTCGACCAACAGATGCGGCTCCACGCCCTCGAGCCCCGCGACGAGGCTCAACACTTCGCGGCCCGCCGTGTCCTGGCCCACGACCGACACGAACTCGACATGTCCGCCGAGGCCGACGATGTTGCGCACGACGTTGCCGGCACCGCCGAGCATCGATTCTTCGCGGTCGATGCGCAAGACCGGGATCGGCGCTTCGGGCGAGATGCGCTCGGCGCGCCCGTAGACGAAACGGTCGAGCATCAGATCGCCGATGCACACGATGCGCGCACCTGCGAGCTTGGGCACCAGCGCCACGAGATCGGCATTCACGGTCATTGCGGACGTTCCCGGAATTCTAGGGGCTGTAGGGATCGGGGCCGTCGGCGATGCCGAGCGCATGCTCGATGCCGCCGCACATCATCTGGCCCAGCGTGATGTGCATTTCCTGGATGCGCGACGTGGTGTTGGACGGCACGATCAGCACGATGTCGGCAAGGTCCTTGGCCTTGCCGCCGTCCTTGCCGGTGAGGCAGGCGACGACGATGCCCATCTTGCGCGCCACGCGAAAGGCTTCGAGCACGTTGGGCGAAGCGCCCGACGTCGTGATGCCGATCGCAAGATCGCCGGCGCGGCCGAGCGCTTCGATCTGGCGCGAGAACAGCCGCTCGAAGCCGATGTCGTTGCCGATGGCGGTGAGGGCCGAGCTGTCGGTCGTAAGGGCGATCGCGGCGAGTGCGCGGCGATTTTTGATGTAGCGAACCGTAAGCTCGGTCGCCAAATGCTGGGCGTCGGCCGCCGAGCCGCCATTGCCGAACAGCAGGATCTTGCCGCCGTTTTGCAAGGTCGCGACAGCCTGGGCCAGCAGCTGTTTGAACGCTGCCTTGAGCGCGCGGTGCGTGGCTTCCGCGACCGCGCGATGCTCGACGAATTCCGCTTCGTAGAAACGGTCGCTGTCGAAGGATTGGCTCACTTTTTTCGCGTCCGAATCGCCTGTTCGAGAATCGCCTCGAATCGCCGGGCGATCGCTGCAATATCGAAGGTCTTAGCGGCGTAGTCCAGCGCCTTGGCGCCCATGGCCGCGCGCAGAGCAGGCTCCGCCGCAAGGCGGGACGCGGCCGCCAGAAACGCTGCACGATCCCCAGGTGCGGCCGCGAGGCCCGCGCCCTCGCGCAGCACGAGGCGGGCGGCGAGATTTTCGGGCGGGATAGCGACCAGCAGCGGGCGCCCCGCGCACAGATAGGTGAGCACTTTGGACGGGACCGAGAACACGCCCGCATCGGGCTCGAGGATCGCGACCAGGATGTCGGCGGAGGCCAGCACTTCGCCCAAACGCTCGAACGGCTGGAACGGCAGGATAAGCATGTTGGGCGCTTCAGGTCCGCGTGCGCGCAGCCAGTCGGCTCCCAGCCCTTCGGAATTCACGACGAGGGCGGCGTCGGGCTGCGATTTCGCCAGATCGAGCAGCAGGCTCGGATCGTGCTTGAGGCCGAGCGTGCCCGAATAGAGAAATACCGTGCGGCCGACGAGACCATGTTCGCGCGCCCACGCATTGTCGCGGGAGGCGGCGGCCACTTCCTCGCGCGCCGCCCAGTTTTCGACGATATGCAGGCGCTCGGCAGCGACGCCCCAATCCGCCAGCAGCGGCCGGAAATCGTCGGTGATCGCGACGACTGCATCGGACTTGCACAAGAGCCGCCGCTCTTTGGCTTCGTAGGCCATGCCGACGAGCGTGCCGGGAAGCCCGAGCTTGCGCCCCAGGATCTTGCGCATCGCGAAGCCGACGAGATCCTGCAGCCAATATACAAATGCGGCATTGGCCGCACGCGCCCCGCGATAGCTGGCGGCCTGCACATCGAGCGGGGCATTGCCCGCGAGCACGGCGTCCGGCGCGAAGCTTGCGATGGCGGCTTGCGTGGCCCCCGCAAGCTCGCGCTCCTGGCGCCAGCGTTTGACGAAGCTGTGCTTCTCGAACGGCGCGTCGAGTTCGAGGAAGGCGACCTCGAAATTCGCCGGATCGTCCGCCCGGCGTGCCAGCGGCCCCTTGGGCGCTTGGAAGGCCGGAAAACACAGATGGCGCACCGTATGGCCGCGATGGGCCAGTGCCCGCGACAGCTGCACCGGGAAGGCATGGCCCGGAAAATCGTGCACGAGAATGCGCATCAGCGTTTGCGGGCCCGCACGACGAGGCAATCGCCGCGCCCGCTCGCATTCCACGCCCATAGCAGCGGGAAGAAGAGTCCGCGCGTGATCGCCATAAGGCCTGCTACCAACGGTGCCTTGCGCTGCAGGCGGATGGCGGCGGATGCATCGCGCCGCCAGGTCCAGGCGATCAGCGATTGGGCGACCCACAAAGCCGGCGTGACATTGCGCGACGCCTTCACTTCGAAGCCCGCTTCGGCCAGAAGTTTTTCGAGGCGTGTGCTGCTGAAATGCACGATGTGGAACGGCACGTGCCAGTTGATCCAATCGCGTCCGCAGAGTTTGGCCATCGCGGATTCGACGTTGGGTAGGCTGATCCAAACTTCGCCGCCGGGGGCGAGGATGCGCGCGACGTGCGCCAGCATCGCGCGCGGATCGGGCGCATGCTCGAGCACGTTCGAGAGTACGGCGACGTCGTAGGGCTGTGCGGGCGCAAAATCTTCGATGAGTTTTTCGTGCACTGCGAAGCCGTGCGCGCGGGCGGCGGCGGCCGCATGGGCATTGAGCTCGAGCCCTTCGGCGGCGAAGCCGTTGGCCTTGTAGAGCCGTAAGCCGCGCCCTTCGTTGCAGCCGATATCGAGCAAGCGGCCTTTGCCTTGCTGGAGATGAAAAGATACGTCCCCGTCGAGTGCGAGCATCAGCCGATAGAAAGGCGAGAACAGAAATTTTTCGCGCAGCGAAGCGTATGCGCCGTCGGTCTTGCCGCCGTAATTGTAGTAGCGCTCGTAGAGGGATTTGAGCGCAGCCTGGTCGGGGCGCGGGAAGGTCTGGCGACCCCCGCAGGCCGCACACGCATGGACCGCATAATGGCCTGGCGAGCCGAAGCGATTGTCGACGATGTCGGGGAAGGCCATGTGCGTGACGGCCCCGCAGAACAGGCACGGATCGTTCATTTGCGGGCCTCGATCTGCTTACGGCGTTCGTAGAGCTTGGCATCGACGAGGAAGCGGAACCACAAAGTCTGCAGCACGTAGAAGATGAGACCTTCCTTGCCGTCGAGGAAACCGAGCTTCACGACGTAGCGATAGAAAAACAACATGAACGCGCGCCAGAACAACGGTGCGCGATAGTACCAGCCGCGCGCGCGGCGCTTCTCGGCGACCGGATCGCCCGAGCCCGCCTGGATCACGCCGTCCCCGCCGGGATTGAGGATCTCGTCGACCTCCGCATCGGCCCAGCGATTGTGCCGCGTGGTCCATTCGCCGAAGCTCAGGCGAATGTCGTCGATCATCGGATGCTGCAGTTTTTCGCTGCGCCCTTGCGCGTGGAAATGCTGGTCGTATTTGCGCGCTTCGCAGCGCCCGCGCCCCTTGCGGAACAGGCGCATATGGTAGATCGGGTACATGCCGCCGTGTTTGAGCGCGCGGCCATGGAAATGCACGAGGCGGGGGATGTAGAAGCCGCCGATCTCCGCGGCCACATCGCCCGCCAGCAGCTTTTCAATCTCGGCCTTGAGTGCGGGCGTGACCCGCTCGTCGGCGTCGAGATGGAGCTGCCAGGCGTGCTGCAATGGCAGATTGTCGATGGCCCAGTTGCGCTGCGCGCCGTAGTTTTCGAACGGATGCGGCGCGAGCTTCGCACCCTTGGCCGCGATTATCGCAAGCGTGCCGTCGGTCGAGCCTGAATCGACGACATGCACGTCGTCGCTGAGGCCCACGACTGAATCGAGCGTGGCGCCGATCGTAGCCTCGGAATTGAATGTGAGTACAATGACCGAAATCGGACTCATTTTGCCGCCAGTCGGGCATAGACCCGTTCGAGTTCGACCGCGATCGTGGCCCAATCGTATTTGGCCGCCGCAAGCTTGCGCCCGGCTTCGCCCATGCGCCGACCGCGCATTGGATCGCCTGCCAGCAGCAAGATGTGCGCAGCGACCGCATCTACTTCCGGCGGCGAGACGAGACCGGCGCCCGCCGCTTCGATCTCGCGCCAGATGTTCACGCGGTCCGACACGATGACGGGCGCTTCGCACGCCATCGCCTCGACGATCGCGATGCCGAAATTTTCGCTCCACGACGGCAACGCGAACGCCGCGCAGTCGGCAAACGCGGCTTTTTTGGCCTCGCCCGACAGCATGCCGAGCCACAGCACTTTGTCGGCGACACCGGCCGATGCGGCAAAACCCTTGGCGGTGGCGAGATAGCCGTCGTCGGGGCCTGCAACCACCAGACGCAAAGCCGGATCCGCAACCAAAGCCTTCGCGAAGGCCGGGATCAGCACGTCGAGCCCCTTCTTGAAATTGATGCGGCTCAAAAACAGGATCGGCTTGGTGCCAGCCAATTCGGGATATGCGGCAAAAAAAGCGCCGCGGGCCGGCACGTCCGCGTAGGCCCGCATATCGAGCCCGTTGGGCACCACCACGCCGGGTGCACCGTGCACGTAAGGGGCCGCAAGCCGCATCTCCTCTTCGGCCGTGTAGTGCAGGGCCGCCGCATCGCTTATGACGCGATCCTGGAACGCGAGTTCGACGAGTTTTTTCCGGCCCCGATGGCGGCGCCACAAAAACGGATCGAGCGTGCCGTGCGGGCGCAACAGATACGGCACCTTCGCCTTGCGGCAGACCGACGCCGCTTTCCACACATGGTAGAGATAGAGCGAGTGCAGATGCACGATGTCTGCCTGCGGGATTGCGTCTTCGAGGGCCGCCCCCAGTTCGAAGCTCGCAGCGAATGTGTGCGGCCAATGCTGTTTGAACACGTGGCGCTGAACGCCGTCGGCGGATTGCATGCCGATGGCAGCACGCTCGGCGTCCGACATTTCGCGGTCGGTCGTGTAGATCGACACCGCATGGCCGCGTGCGGCAACTGCGGCGGCCATATCGACCACGGCCTTGGCAGGCCCCCCGGTGCGCTGGGCGATCGACGCGATGACATGCAGGACGCGAATGGGCTTGGCTCCGGGCGGCGGCAGGGGTGTGCGGACAAAACGGGCCGCAAACTCGCAAATTCCGGGGCGCTGGGCAATGTCGCTTGTGGCGCTCCCGGCGGCGGTGCCAAGATTTGCGGATAGAGGGGGACCGATGGCCCGACCCGACCCAACGCGCAGGGCATTTCTGGCCGGCAGCCTCGCGGCGGCCGCATCTTCCGCGTTGGCCGATCCCCAAACCGCGAACACCGATCCGATCCGCCCTTTCGGCGCGCCGACGGCCGACCTCGCCCTCGTGTTGGCCGTCGATTGCTCGCGCTCGATCGACGGCCAGGAATACCGGCTGCAGGCCGAGGGCTATGCGGCGGCGTTCCGCCACGCGCGCGTGCGCCGGGCGATTTTGGGCGGGCCCACGCGCCGCATTGCGGTCGCGATGACGCAATGGGGCGGCCAATTCGCGCAGACGCAAACGCTGGGTTGGACGCTGCTCGACACGGAACCGGCCCTCGATGCGTTTGTCGCCCGCCTCGAGGGCCAGCCGCGCCTCGTGAGCGACGACGCGACGGCGATCGGGGCGGCCATCGACCATGCCGTGCGCGTGCTGGCCGAATGCCCGTTTGCGGCCGCGCGCCGCACGATCGACGTGTCGGGCGATGGGCGCAACAACCAGGGCCGCTTCCCCCGTTTTGCCCGCGACGATGCGGTGGCGGCTGGGGTCGGCATCAACGGCCTGCCGATCCTGACCGACGAGACGAACCTCGCCGCCGTCTATCGCAGCGAGGTGATCGGCGGCCCCGGCGCTTTTGTGGTGCCCGCGCGCAATTTTGCGAGTTTTGCCGACGCGATCGTCCACAAACTTGCCGCCGAGATCGCCTGAAATAGGTTACCAAACGCGACAAACAGCGACCGTCGCCGATTTAACCCATTGATTTTCCAAGAATGCAACCACGGCGACGATTCGAGGTTACATGTTGCAAAGACGGCTTTACGAGCCGCCTGCTGCTCTTCCTTCTTCACATTTCAAACAACGCACGCGGCCGAACAGCAACCCGACAGCGATGGTTGATTCGAGCATAAATGTTAGAAATTATCAAGAACAGAGCTATTTTTCTTAATTAAGTATATACTCATTCTTAGTTGCCTGAATTTTGGCGAATTTCAGAGATACGCTACATTTACGCCGAAACAGTCGGCCGAATCTTACGCGATCTGCGACAGCAGGAAGGTATCGATGAAAGACGAAAGACTCGCTCAAAGTCGCCGCCTCTTGATGGCGCGCACGCTCGCTCTGGGCGCGGTGGGCGCGGCTTGGACGGCCACGCGCGCACTGGCCCAGACCGGCAATGCTGCGGCGTTGCTGCCGACCCCGGCGCAAGCCGAGGGGCCTTTCTATCCGCTGCGCGAACCCGTCGACGCCGATTTCGACCTGCTGCGCAACGGCAGCCGCGAATACGCCAAAGGCAATGCGGCCTGGGTTGAAGGCGTGGTGCTGGACCTCGCGGGCAAGCCGGTGCGCGGCGGTGCCATGGAAATCTGGCAGTGCGACGCAGATGGCCATTACGACCATCCGCGCGATGGATCGCGCATGGACCAAGCTTTCCAAGGCTTCGGCCGCGTAACGCTCGATGGCGAAGGCCGCTTCAGGTTTCGAACCATTCGCCCGTCGCCCTATGTCGGCCGCACGCCCCACATCCATGCCAAGGTCAAGCTCGGTCGGCAGACGCTGTTGACGACGCAGCTCTATGTCGAGGGCGATCCCGGCAATGCGCGCGACGGCATCTGGCGCCGCTTGAGCGAGGCCGAACGTGCTTCGGTGACGGTGCCTTACGTGAGCGCGGCCGATGGGCTGAAGGCCACGTATCGGATCGTCGTCAGGGCTTAGCCGACGATCGGGAGGCGCCTCACGCGCCGAAAAACTCGAGCTGCCATTTGAGTTCTTCTTCGGTGAGCGGCCAGCCGTCCCATTTGGCGGCCGTCAGCACGCTCTTGGGCGGCAGCGTCAAAACCTTCTGCTGGATCGTCACGGCGGTCGCGAGTTTGAGTTTCGCTTTCCAGCACACCGCGATGATGCCTTTGGCCGAGCGTGCGGTCAGGATCTTGTCGATCGCCTCGGCGCGGATTGCCGCGAGATCGGCGAGCGCCAGCTTCACGAAGAGTTTTTCGCCCGCTTGGGCGGCGGCCGCCACGGCCGCGTCGTCGAGCTTCTTTTCGCGGCGCAGGCGCTTGACCTTGTCGGCCACGGTTTCGTTGGCCCCGTCGCCGGCGGCCCCGCCTTTGCCGGTCGCCCACACGGGATCGGCCAGCGTGCGTTTGCGCGCGGCCGCATCTGCGCCGTCGCCGCCGCCTGCCGCTTGTGCGAGGCGCCGCCGCACTTCGGCCGTGACGGCGTCGCGCGTGGCGGGATCGAGATCGGGGCGCGCTTGCAGGCGCTGCGACAACGCATCGGCCACAAACGCCGCGATCTTGAGGGCGGCTTTGGGCGTCAAGGTCGGCCGGTCGACCAACGGCCCGTGCCAGGCTTCGCGCGAGGGGGCGCGGTCGACGATGAGGTCGAGCGTCTCTTCGCGGATCTGCGCCGATTTGTTGGCAAGCAAGGTGGCAACCGCCGCCGTATCGTCGGCTTCGACGAGTGCGTCGGAGATCGAGGCCGCGACGTTGCTGCGCTTGGCGACGGCTGTAAGAGCACCCTCGGCATGGTCGCCGCGGATGATTTCGAGCAAATCTTCGTCGCTCAAGAGCGGCGAGAATTGCAGCACCGGGCTTGCGACCGAAAGCTCCGCGTCGCGCGCCAATTGGCGGACGAGATCGGGCGGGGCATCGGGCACGTCTTTGAGGGTTTCGGCGACGACCGCGCGGATTTGCGTGGCCGTGTCTTTGGCCAGCACTTCGAGCGTTTGCATCGTGCGCGCGCGTGCGGCGTCCTGGGCACCCGGCACCTGTTCGGGCAGCAGGCGCTGCACTTTGCTCGCAAGGCCGGCGCGCACTTCCTGCGAGCGGTCGCGCGCAAGTTTGAGATTGGCATGCTGCGGCGAAGCGGCATTGTCGGCCACGGCCGCGCGCACTTCGGCACTGGAATCTTCGGTCAGGTAATAGAGAATCTCGGGCCGTACGTCCGTGCGCCGCGCAAGATTGGTGCGCACGAACACGTCCGGATCCTGGATCATGCGTTTGGCGACTTCGTAGTCGGCGTCGTCTTGGGGCTGCATGGCGGCGTTGCGTTCTTTCTTACGTCGGTGCGGCTAGTTCGGCTGGGCGGCAGGCGCGAGCGCGTAGGTGCCCTTGCCGCGCCGTTTGACTTCGTACATGGCGGCATCGCCGCGCGCGAGCAGCCCGTCGACCGTTTCGGGGCAGGCGGGCAGGTGCGCGGCAATGCCGGCCGAAAAGCCGAGCGGTTTTTCGGGGCTTGCCGACACCGGCAAAAGCTCGCGGCGAAGCTCGAGGATCTGTGCAGCTTTGGCGATCGCACCATCGGCATCGGTGCGGTCGAGCCAGATCGCAAATTCGTCGCCGCCGAGGCGTGCGAGCAGATCGTTGGCGCGCAGCGCTTTGCGCAACGTGCGCGCGACGGCTTTGAGGGCTGCGTCGCCGGCCGGATGGCCGAGCACGTCGTTGACGGCTTTGAAATTGTCGAGATCGACATAGACGAGCGCGCCCGGCTCGCCGTTGCGCTGGCAGGCGGCAAGCCGCGTGCCGAGTTCGGTCACGAAGCGACGGCGATTGAGGAGGCCCGTCAGCGCGTCGGTCGAAGCCTGGCGGTCGAGCGTTTCGAGCACGTCGAGCTGCGCATGCGCGATGCCGAGTTGGGCGGCGATTTCGGCGAGCACGTCGCGCTCGCCCGCACTCCAGGGGGTGCCGGCTTCCGCGACCGAATCGGGGCTGCGGAACAGGGCCACGAGCCCGTTGATCTTGTGACGGAAGGCGGTGGGGGCCGCCAGCGCAAAGCCCGCCTGCGATTTGAGTTCGACGAGCGCGTCGAGCCCTTCTTCCATCGGGCGGCCGCTGTCGAGTCTTGCTTGGAAGCGACGCGCAATGTCGAGCCCGGCCGGCATGTCGCCGCCGTGGCAGGCGGCGGCGACGAACGCAGGCGCTGCGTCCGGTGCGGCTTCCACGCGCCAGATCGAGCAGCCGGCCCCGAGCGCGTTGGCTGTTTCGGCCGCCGCCGCGCGCAGCATGGCGCCCGCTTCCATCTCGTCGCGCACGGCGCGCACGATGTGGGCGATCAAGCGCTCGCGGTTGCGCGCTTCGGCAAGTTCGGCTTCGCGCTCGCGCGCTTCGGTCACGTCGCGCGCAAGGCCGCGGGCCCCACGCCACGTGCCGTCGGGGGCGAACAGCGGCACGGCCGAGATCTGTACGCAGGCGTCTTTGCCGTCGGCCGTGCGCACCCATTGCTCGGTCTGGGCGATGGGTTCGTGCGTGAGGAACGGTGCTGCGACGGACTCGTCGTCGGGGTCGATCGCGAACGCGCCGGGCTTGCGGCCCAGAAGATCGTCGGCCCGCCAGCCGAGTGCTCCCTGCGGCGACACGAAGGCGAATACGCCGGTGGCATCCGTCTCCCACGCGAAGTCGCTCGAGATTTCGACGATGTCTTTGTAGCGTCGGCGCGAGTCGGCAAGCGCGTTGCGCATGTTGGCGGCAAGGCTCACGTCGCGTGCCAGCAGCAAGGTCGACTCGCCCACGGGCACGCACGCCACGTCGAGCGTGACGGGGGCGGCCGCCCCCGGGACCACGACCGTGTCGAGGCGGGCGGCCCCCGTCTGCACGATCTCGGCCGCCAAAGCACCGAGGTCGCCCGTGCGTGTGGCAAACTCGTTCAGCATCGGGCGCGCCTGCGCATTCGCCCCCGCGACGTCGCCCGAGCGCGCCAGGCGCGCAGCCGGCCCCGGCCAGTCGGCAATCAACCGGTCGAGGGCCGCCTCGAGCGTTGAGGTGCCGTTTTTGGCGCGCGATTCTTTGGAGGGCAGGTTCAGAGGTGTCTCCAACGGCGAAAACCGCTCGACCTTAGCCATATTGGCGCAGCTGCGCCAAGCCAACATTGACAGGCGTGCGTCGGCAGCCCATTTTCCCGGCTCGTTTTGCCTTATCCGAACCCTCTAGAGCGGACCCGAAAATGAACCTCGCCGAGATGCAGACGACGATCGACCAGGCCTGGGAAAAGCGCGCCGAGATGAACTTCTCCACGCACGGCGCGGTGCGCGCGGCGGTGGACGCCGCCCTTGAGGCGCTCGATGCGGGCGACGTGCGCGTGGCCGCGCGCGTGGACGGAAAATGGACCGTCAACCAGTGGCTCAAGAAGGCAGTGCTTCTCTCGTTCCGCCTCAACGACAACAAGCTCATCGAGCACGGGCCGGGCCCGTCGCATTGGTGGGACAAAGTGCCGTCGAAATTCGCGGGCTGGGGCGAGGCCGAATTCCGCAAGGCTGGTTTTCGGGCCGTGCCCAACTGCGTGGTGCGCAAATCGGCTTTCATCGCTCCCAACGCGATCCTGATGCCGTCTTTCGTGAATGTCGGCGCCCATGTCGGCAGCGGCACGATGGTGGATACGTGGGTCACGGTCGGCTCTTGCGCGCAGATCGGCAGCAACTGCCATCTGTCGGGCGGTGTCGGTATTGGCGGCGTGCTCGAGCCGTTGCAGGCCGATCCCGTGATCATCGAAGACAATTGTTTCATCGGCGCGCGCTCGGAAGTGGTCGAGGGTGTGATCGTCGAGGAAGGCTCGGTTCTGTCGATGGGCGTGTTCATCGGCCAATCCACAAAGATTGTGGATCGCACGACGGGCGAGATCTTCATGGGTCGCGTGCCCGCCTATTCGGTCGTCGTTCCGGGCAATCTGCCGGGCAAGCCTTTGCCCGACGGCACGCCGGGGCCGTCGACCTACTGCGCGGTCATCATCAAGCGCGTGGACGAAAAGACGCGTTCCAAGACCTCGATCAACGAGCTTTTGCGCGCGTGAGCGGGCTCGATCCGGTCGCGTTTGCAGCCGATCTCATCCGCTGCAAATCGGTGACGCCCGCCGACGACGGGGCACTCGGCACGCTCCAGCGTACGCTCGAAGCGGCAGGCTTCGTGTGCCATCGCCTGCCCTTCAGCGAGCCCGGCACGCCCGACATCGACAATCTCTATGCGCGCCTCGGCACGGGCGCCCCGCATTTCTGCTTTGCGGGCCATAGCGACGTGGTGCCCGTCGGCAATGTCGAGGGCTGGACCGTCGATCCGTTCAAGGCTGAAATCTACGACGGCTATCTCTACGGTCGCGGTGCCGTCGACATGAAGGGGGCCATCGCCGCCTTCGTTTCGGCAGCACTCGATTTTGCCGCCCGCCACGACGCCGGAAAAATGCCGGGTTCGATCTCCTTGCTCATCACCGGCGACGAGGAAGGCCCGTCGATCAACGGCACCAAGAAGATGCTGGATTGGCTCGCAGCACACGGCGAGATCCCGGACATCTGCGTGGTCGGTGAGCCCACCAATGAAACAGCACTCGGCGACATGGCCAAGATCGGCCGCCGCGGCTCGCTGAACGTGGAGCTCACCTCGACGGGCGTGCAGGGCCATGTGGCCTATCCGCATCTCGCCGACAATCCGATCCATCCGCTCATCGCGCTGCTGGCAGACCTCACGGCGAAGCCGTTGGACGCTGGCAACGCGCATTTCCAACCGTCGTCGCTGCAGGTGACCACGCTCGACGTCGGCAATCCGACCGAGAATCTGATCCCGGCCCAGGCGCGCGCGCGCTTCAATATCCGTTTCAACGATATGCACAGCTCGGCCTCGCTGCTGGCCTGGGTCGCGGGCCGCATCGAAGCGCTGGGGCTGGCGAGCAAGATCAAGACCGCCTCGCGCGTGTCGGGCGAAAGTTTCATCACGCATCCGGGCACGCTCTCGGCGCTCGTGTCGGACGCCGTCGAAAAGCGCCTCGGGCGAAAGCCCGCTTTGTCCACGACGGGCGGCACGTCCGATGCGCGTTTCATTTCGCGCTTCTGCCCGACGATCGAGTTCGGCCTCGTCGGCCGCACGATGCACAAGACCGACGAGCGCGCCGCCGTCAAAGACATCGCCGATCTTGCCGCCATCTACGGCCACATGCTCGACGCCTATTTCGCCGGGCGGGCATGAGCCTGTTTGCAAGCGTGCGCGTACCTTTAAGCGGCGTTCTGCGGCTGCTGCGCGGCGACCGCAGCGGCCTTGCCATGATCGGGGCCGACACGCGCGCAGGCTGGATCGCCTCGTTCCTGGTGCCGGGCCTGCTGGTGCTGCCGGCCTATTTCTATCTGTCGATGCCCGATCTCGACGTATCGGACGACCCTGCGCACACGCTGCTGCTCGAAGCGCTCGCCTACATCGTCGGCCTCACGTTGTTTCCGGTGGCGGCACATTTGCTGTGCATGCAATGGAACAAAACGCGCGCGTGGTACGACTATGTGCCGGCCTACAATTGGGCGGGCGTGCTGCAGATGGCGATCTATCTGCCTGCCGCGATTCTGAGCCAGAGCGACGCGATCGACGGAATGCCGCTGTTCGTGATCGGCATTGCGGCCGTGACGGCGGCGGTGGCGATCCAGTTCCGCGTCGCGGTCGTCACGCTCGGCATCGACCGCTTTCAAGCATTGTCGCTGGTCGCTCTCGAACTCGCTTTGGGCGCCGTGCTGCGCCAAATCGTCGACCGCCTGCAGGGCGGCTAGGCGGAGAAACGAAGATGCGTGCCATCGTGCGTCGACTGCCTATGCGCGACCCTGCCGACATGACGGCGCTCAACGCGGCTTTTGCCGACGGCACGCTCGATCCCAGCTCGATCGTCGCCATCCTCGGCAAGACCGAGGGCAACGGATGCGTCAACGATTTCACGCGCGGCTACGCGACACTCGCGATGAAGCTCGCACTCGCGGCCGCCTGCAACACCACGCCCGCCGAGATCGGCAAACGTGTGGCCCTCGTGATGTCGGGCGGTACGGAAGGCGGGCTCAATCCGCACATGACGGTGTTTGCCGTGGACCGTTCGGCACCGCGCGGGGTTGGGCCGAAGCGCCTTGCCATTGGTACCGGCTTCACGCGGGATTTTGCCGCCCACGAGATCGGCCGCAACGCGATGATCGCGGCGACGGCGGATGCGGTGCGCGACGCGATGACGGCAGCCGGCATATCCGATCCCGCCGACGTGCATTACGTGCAAGTGAAATGCCCGCTGCTGACGGCCGAGCGCATCGCGGCTTCGCAAGCGCCCACCGTCTGCGAAGACACGTACGAATCGATGGGCTATTCGCGTGGGGCTTCGGCACTCGGCGTCGCTGCGGCGCTCGGCGAGATCGCTTCTGCCGACGAAGCTGCCGTCTGCGCGGATTGGTCGCTCTATTCGGGGGTGGCGAGCACGTCGGCGGGTATTGAGCTTATGCGCAACGAGATCATGGTGCTCGGCAATTCGTCCGCTTGGTCGGGGGATCTCGCCATCGCGCACCGCGTGATGCAGGACAGCATCGACGCACCCGCTCTGTGGGCGGCCCTTGCCGACCTCGGCCTCGACGCAAAAGGCCAACTCGAGCTCTCATCGCGCGACCGGCTCGTGGCCGTGCTGGCGAAAGCCGAACCTGCGCGCACGGGTGCGATCCGCGGCCGTCGCCATACGATGTGGGACGACAGCGACATCAACGCCACGCGCCATGCGCGTGCATTGGTGGGCGGCGTGTTGGCAGGTGTTGTCGGCGACACGCAGCTGTTTGTGTCGGGCGGTGCCGAACATCAAGGCCCCGACGGCGGCGGCCCCGTGGCGGCGATCGCGCGCGTCTAGCGGCCGCAGCGGCTTGTTCTATTTCGGTGTGTCCATCGCTCGGCTGATTCGCTGAAGCAGATGCATGCCGCTGCGCGCCAGTACGGGCGGCGTAATCTCGAGCGTCGCGACCGTCGAGGACGCGGCGATCGAAGCAAGTCCGTGCAGCCCCGACCAGATGAAAAGCGCGTCGAGCATGACGGCTTCGTCGTCAGGTATCCCCCCGCGCTGCCGCGCCTTGCGCCGCAGCGCGTCGCAGAGCAGGGCAAAAGCGTGTTTGGCGTTGGCCATCATCTCGGGATGTATTTTGCCGTCCGGCAGCGGCGTGTTGAACATCAAGCCGTATTCGAGGGCGTGGCGGTGGGCATATTCGAGATAGGCCTGGCCCATCTTCCCCATGTCGGCATCGGGGTCGTCCGTCTTCGGGTGCCGATCGAGATGGCGGGCAAATGCGTCGAAGCTGCGCGCGACGATCGCGGCGAGAATATGGTCGCGGCTTGGAAAGTGTTTGTAGGGGGCTTGGTGCGAAACGCCGAGCCGGAGCGCCACTTCGCGCAAACTCAGCTTGCCAATGCCGTCCTTGGCAATGATCTTCAGCCCTTCGCGAATGCACTCTTCCTTCAGGTCGCGCGTTTTCTTCTTCACGTTCGCCCGTTCCGATGCGGACGGTTCCCCGGCTCGGGGAGTTTTTTGCCGCATCAGTATCCTTGCCGTCCTCTGGAAAGTTCTTCAAGTGCTTCGTCCCAGCGCAGCGGCAGCTGGCCGTTCGTTCGCGCGACGCGCACGAAGCGCGAGTCGACGAGGGCGGGCGGGGTGGCGTCGATGGCTTGCCGATGCAGCGGCGAAGCGACGCAGATCCTCTTCGCTCCGCCACGCGGTCATCGTCCAGGCTTTGTTGCCGAGCAGCTCCTGGCGCAGCGAATAGCCGAGCAGTCCGGGCTGTTCGGGCAAAGCGCGTTCGATGCGCCACACGTTTTCCCAAAAAACCTTGCGCGCGGCGCGGTCGTCGGACACGACCGCCAGCGTGACGGCGACGACCGTCGGCGCGTCCTTCGGCAGTGCCGCACCGGAATCGGTGGTCTTGTAGGGCGTTGCGATCGCGCAGCCGGCGAGCGCTCCGGCAAACGCGGCAGCCACTGCAAGGCGAAGCCGGGCGGCGCGCGACGGGCGCTTGCGCTGCGACGGCGCCAGAGCGCCGTTTTCGTGGTCGAACATGGTTCTCCTTCTCTTGCGCGTCGAGCGCGCAGCGCAAAAATCTTCTAGCCGATATGTTGACAGTGACAACCTAACAGCCTATGTATAGGTTTTCAATGTCAACCTGGAGGCAACGATGCGTCTGATCCCCCTGTCTTTCCTCTGCGTTCTTCTCGCCGGCAACGCTGCCGTCGCAGCCGACCTGGTCGTCAACGTCGCTGCCGTACGCAGTGCCGACGGCGAAGTCGGCTGCGCGCTGCATGCGGACCCGGTCGCTTTTCCGCTCGGCAATGCCGATACGCCGATGCAGTGGGCCAAAGCGGATCCCGCCGGCATGGTGTGCCGATTCACGGATCTGCGGCCGGGCACCTACGCGGTTTCGGTCTCGCACGACCTGAACGGCAACCGCAAAACCGACACCAACTTCCTCGGCATCCCGCGCGAAGATTGGGGCGTGAGCAACAATGTGCGGTCGACCCTGCGCGCGCCGACATTCGACGAAGCGAAGATCGACGTGCAGGCCGAGCGCGTGACCATCGTCGAAGTGAGGCTCGGTCGATGACGGGCGTGACCAATCTTCTCCAGAGTCCGGCGCCGGCCTAAGAGTCCGGCGCCGGCCTACGGGCCCATCGCGCTTGTGACGGGCGCTTCGGACGGCATCGGCCGGGCCTTCGCGCGAGAATTGGCACGGCGCGGCTACAACCTCGTTCTGGTGGCGCGGCGCAAGGCGCAGTTGGACGTGCTCGCCAACGAACTGGATCTTGGCAATCGCACGCTCTGCACGGTGATCGCGGCCGATCTCGGACAGCCGGAGGGAATTGCGGCCGTGCTCGAGCAAACTGCAGCACGCGACATCGGCTTGCTTGTCGCCGCAGCAGGATTCGGTACGTCGGGCAATTTCATCGACCAGCCGCTAGATGCCGAACTCGAGATGATCGACGTGAATTGCCGTGCGGTGGCGGCACTGACGCATGGCTTTGGCCAGCGTTTTGCCGCGCGCGGCGGCGGCGGCATCGTGCTGATGAGTTCGATCGTTGGTTTCCAGGGCGTGCCGCGCGCCGCGAACTATGCGGCGACCAAGGCCTTTGTGCAGAGTCTCGCCGAAGGCCTGCGGCCGGAGCTTGCGGCCAAGGGGGTCGATATCGTCGCTTCTGCGCCGGGCCCGATCGCCAGCGGCTTTGCCGCGCGCGCGAACATGGTCATGAACCGATGCGATCCGCCCGAAGTCGTCGCGGCGGAGACGCTCGATGCGCTTGGGCGCAAAGGGATCGTACGTCCGGGGCGTTTGGCGAAGCTGCTTGAGGCTGCATTCACCGGCATGCCGAGATGGGGCCGGGTCAAGATCATGACGTTGGTCATGAAAGGCATGGCGCGCGGGAAAAGCGGTGTGGCGGCAGACGCGGCGGCCGAGGTGTCGCGCCCCTAGCGCCAGATGAGCCAGGCCAGCACGGCAATAGCCAAAGAGGCGGCGGTCCAGCCAAGGGCCGTGCCGTAGCGGCGCATAAGGCGGTCGATGCGCCCGCCTTGGTGTTTGAGCAGCCAGGCGATCGCGTAGAACTGCACGCCACGCGCCAAAACGCTCGCAACGAAAAACGGCGCCAGCGGATATTGCGCAATGCCGGCCCCGATCGTGACGATCTTGAACGGGATCGGCGTCAAGCCCTTGCCCGCGATGAGCCAGAAGCCCCATTCGGCGAACATCGTCTGGAAGGCTTCCATCTGGGTTTCGTAATGCAGCTTCGCGATCAGCCACTGGCCGACCGTGTCGTAGAGCACGTCGCCGATCGCGTAGCCCAAAAAGCCGCCCGCGACGGAAGCAAGCGTGCAGATCGTCGCATAGCGATAGGCGCGGGCCGGGACCGCCATCACCAGCAATGCGAGCAGCGGATGCGGCGGAACGGGCAAGAAAGACGAGTCCGCGAACGATACCGCCGCCATCGCCGCCGTCGCGTGCCGGCCGCGCGAGAGGACCAGCGTGCGGTCGTAGAGGGCGGTGAAGGCGCTCAATTTCAGCCTTTGATCATCGTGCCGACACCCTTGTCGGTGAAGATTTCGAGCAAGGTTGCGTGGCGCACCCGCCCGTCGAGGATGATCGCACCTTCCACACCGCCATCGACGGCCGCCAAGCAGGTTTCGACCTTCGGGATCATGCCGCCCGAGATGGTGCCGTCGGCAATGAGGGCGCGCACTTGGGCGGCCGTCAGTTCCGGCAGCAACGTCTTGTTTTTGTCGAGCACGCCCTTGACGTCCGTCAGCAGCAAGAGGCGCGAGGCCTTCATCGCGGCGGCGATGGCGCCTGCGACCGTGTCGGCATTGATGTTGTAGGTGGCGCCGTCCGTGCCTACGCCGATCGGCGCCACGACCGGGATGATGTCGGACTTCGCAAAGCTTTCGAGGAATGACGGGTCAATATGCGTGGGCTCGCCAACGAACCCCAGATCGAGCACGCGCTCGATGTTCGAGTCAGGGTCTTTCTTGGTGCGCTTCACTTTCGACGCGACCAGGAAATTCGCATCCTTGCCCGACACGCCGACCGCACGCCCGCCGGCCCGGTTGATCGCTGTGACGATGGATTTGTTGATGCTGCCCGAGAGCACCATCTCGACGATCTCGACCGTGGCGGCGTCGGTCACGCGCAAGCCGTCGATGAATTCGCTTTTTACTTTGAGGCGCTCGAGCATGGCGCCGATCTGCGGGCCGCCGCCATGCACGACGATCGGGTTCATGCCGACTTGCTTCATCAGCACGATGTCGCGCGCGAAGTCGCTGGCGATCGCCTCGTCGCCCATCGCGTGGCCGCCGTATTTCACGACGATGTTCTCGCCGTTGTATTCGCGCATGTAGGGCAGCGCTTGGGAGAGGATGCGGGCGATGGTCTGCGGATCGTCGGTCGTGTCCATGGCGCTCTTCGTCCGTTGCGTAAGGTGGGGCGCTTGTCTGAGGCTTCGAAACGGGTGGGTTTTTAGCAGGGCGTCGCGAGGGCTGCTAGCTCGGCGCGGAGAATATCGATGCCGGTATTCTTTTCCGACGAGGTCGGCAGCACCACGGGGTGGGCGCCCAAATGGCCTTCAAGCTCGCTGCTCACTTCGGCAATGCGCTGGGCAAGGCCGGCGGCCCCGAGCGCATCGCATTTGGTGAGCACGACCTGGTAGACGACGGCTGAGGAATCGAGAATGTCGAACAAAGCGCGGTCGAGATCCTTGAGGCCGTGGCGCGAATCGACAAGCACGAGGGCGCGGCGCAAGGTCGGGCGGCCTTTGAGATAACGCAGCATCAGATCGCTCCACACGGCCTTGGTGGCCTTGGAGACGGCGGCATAGCCGTAGCCGGGCATGTCCACGAGCGACAGGCGCTTGCCGAGCGCGAAGAAATTGAGCTGCTGGGTGCGCCCCGGATGGCGCGAGACGCGCGCCATGCGGCCGTGGCCAACAAGCGCGTTGAGCAGGCTCGATTTGCCGACGTTCGAGCGGCCCGCGAGTGCGATCTCGGGCATGTGCGGCGGCGGGACCGCGTCGAGCGTGGCGGCTCCGGCCACGAACTCGCACGGGCCCACGAACAGCTTGCGCGCCGCTTCGATCTCGCCTTCCGAATAGACCGGCGGCGAAGCGGCACCGGGCAAATCGGCGGGCGCTTGCGTCACGCCTTGCCCCGTTCCTTCTTGCTCGGTTCTTTGGCGGTGGTGGCTTGCGCGTTTTCGATGCTGCGCATGATGATCCATTGCTGCAGGATCGACAGCGTGTTGTTGACTGCCCAGTAGATCACAAGCCCGGCCGGGAACGAGGCCAGCATGATCGTGAAAATGAAGGGCAGCGCCAGGAACATCTTGGCCTGGATGGGATCGACCGGCTGCGGATTGAGCTTCTGCTGCACGAACATCGTGACACCCATCACGATCGGCCACACGCCGATCTCGAGGAGCGGCGGCACGTCCCACGGGATCAGGCCGAACAGGTTGAACAGCGACGTGGGATCGTGCGCCGACAGATCCTGGATCCAGCCGAAGAAGGGCGCGTGGCGCATTTCGATGGTGACGAACAGCACCTTGTAGAGCGCGAAGAACACCGGGATCTGGATCAGGATCGGCAAGCAGCCCGACAGCGGATTGGCGCCCGAGCGCTTGTAGAGCTGCATCATCTCCTGCGACATGCGCGCGCGGTCGTCGCCGTATTTCTCCTTGAGCTTCTCCATCTCGGGCTGGAGCAGCTTCATCTTCGCCATCGAGCGGTAGGATTTGTTGGCGAGCGGATAGAACAGCAGCTTGACCACCATCGTGAACAGGATGATCGCGATGCCGAAATTGCCGACGGCCGCGTAGATCCATTCGAGGGCGATGAACATCGGCTTGGTGAGCCAGTAGAACCAGCCGAAATCGATGGCGCGGTCGAAGAGCGGGATATTGTATTTCTCGCCGTACATGTCGAGCAGGCGCACTTCCTTGGCACCCGCAAACAGCAGCGTGGAATGGGTGGCGCTGGCACCCGGTGCGACCGTCTGGACGGGGGCGAGATAGTCGATCTGGTAGCGATCAAGGCCGCCCGCCAGCGCGTGCGCAAAGCGCGCGCCGATTTCGACACCCTGCTGCGGCACCAAGGCCACGAGCCAGTATTTGTCGACAATGCCGATCCAGCCGCCGCGCGTCTGGTAGGGGATCTGCTTTTTCTCGCGCAGATCCTGATAGCTCGGCTCCTTGAGCTGCTCGTTGAAGACCCCGATCGGGCCTTCATGCAGAATGTAGTAGCCGCCGAGCGTGGGCGTGCCCACGCGGCTGGCCAGCGAATAGCCGTGCAGCGACACGGGTGCCGCACCGTTGTTGGTCACGCGCTGTTCGATGCGGAAGAAATACTCGTCGTCGAGCGTGATCTTGCGCTCGAAGCGCAGACCCTGGCCGTTGTCCCACGTGAGCGTGACGGGATTACCCGGCGACAGCACATTGCGGTCGGCGGTCCATTCGGTGTCGGCATCGGGCAGCGCCAAAGCGCCCGCCGCCGAAACCCAGCCGAATTCGGCGAAATAGGGATCGGTTGCCCCCAGCGGCGACAGCAGCACCACGGGCGGCGAGTCTTTTTCGACCTTCTGGCGGTATTTGGTGAGTTTGAGGTCGTCGATGCGCCCGCCGCGCAAGGTGATCGAGCCGGTCGCGACCGGTGTTTCGATCGTCACGCGTGCGGCACGCGCAAGGATCGTCGTGCGGTCGGGATTGGCTTGGGCGGCCAGGCTCGCAGCCAAGCTGCCGGGGGCGGGCGGTGCCCCGATCGTTGCGGTTGCGGCCCCCGGTGCGGCACCGGGAACGGGCGGCAGCGACGTGGGGGCGACCTGCTCGGCCGCAGCCCGGCGTTCGGCTTCGGCCGCACGCTCGCGTTGGGCGCGCGGCTGGTTCCAGAAAAACTCGAAGCCGAGCACGATGACGATCGACAGGGCGATCGCGACGATCAGGTTTTTTTGGTCGAATTGCTGCATGGGGTCTGGGCTGTCTTTTTTTTGAGAGCGCGGGTCAAAAACGCGGCAAATCGCCGGACCGCGGCGGAACGGGATCGAAACCGAAACCGCCCCACGGATGGCAGCGGCAGATGCGGCGCGCGGCAAGCAACGTGCCGCCGATCGCACCATGTGTCTTCAACGCCTCGCGCGCATAGTCCGAGCAGCTCGGCAGATAGCGGCAATTTGCGCCCAAAAGAGGGCGCAGCGTCCATTGATAGAGCACGACGAAGGCATCGAGGAACCGCGCGATCATCTTGCGGCCCCACTGTTGCGCGCGAGGTTCTGTGCGGCGTCTTCGAAGGCGGCGATCAGCTGCAAAAACGGCGTTTCGCCGGTTTCGGCGCGCGCCACGGCCACATAGTCGGTGCCGGGCAGGCCGAGCTTGGGCAGCACGGCGCGTGCAGCCTCGCGCAGGCGGCGCTTGGCGCGGTTGCGCGCCACGGCATTGCCAATCTTTTTGGTGGCCGTGAACCCGACGCCGATGGCCGCAATGCCGTCGTTGCGCGCGCGCGCCTGCAAAACCACGCCGACACGCGCGCATTTGCGGCGCGTTGCCGCAACAGCCAGGAACTGGCTTCGCGAGGTGAGGCGCGTGAGCGCGTGGGTCATGATTATCCTTGTCGCCGCCACAAGACCCCGGCGGCGCGGAATCCGACGGCCGCAGGGCCGCCGGAGACTAAGCCGAAAGGCGCTTGCGGCCCTTGGCGCGACGGCGCTGCAGCACCTTGCGGCCGCCGACCGTTTCCATGCGCGCCCGAAAACCGTGCCGCCGCTTGCGGATGAGCTTGCTGGGCTGATATGTGCGCTTCACGACGCGATCTCCGAATTGCCGAATGTCTGAAAAGGAGCGCGGGTTATACAGACCCCCTGCCTTCACGTCAATCGAGGCATTTACCGTTGTTTTTCAGTCCATTGTTTGCCCGATCGGCCCCGCAGCATGTAACGTCGCGTCTCCCTGAAGCGAATTGGACCACAAGATGGCCCAAACCTCCCCCGTTCGAAGATTTGCCCCGCTGGTGCTGATAGCGGCCGTGCTGGCGCTGGCTTTTGCGGGCGGGCTCGAGCGCTATTTGAGTTTCGCCGCTTTGGCCGAGCATCGCAGCGACCTGCTGGACTGGGCCGAGGCCAATCCCGCACTGGCGGCGGCATCCTACGTGGCGGCTTATGTGCTGGTCGTCGCCTGCTCGCTGCCGGGTGGCACGGTCGCCACGCTGGCGGGCGGGTTCCTGTTCGGCGCCTTGTGGGGCGGATTTCTGGCCGTCGTCGGGGCGACGATCGGGGCGACCTTGCTGTTTTTGGCCGCTCGCTCGGCCCTGGGCGACTTTTTGCGCGCCAAGGCGGGGCCGGCCGTGGCCGCCTTCGAAGCGGGATTCCGCGAGAACGCGCTTTCCTATATGCTGGTGTTGCGACTGGTGCCGGCCTTTCCGTTTTTCCTTGTCAATCTCGCCCCGGCCTTTTTGGGCGTGCGGCTCAGCGTCTACGTGATTGCGACCTTCCTGGGCATCCTGCCCGCAACCTTCGTATTCGCTTCGATCGGGGCCGGGCTCGGCAGCGTGTTCGACCAGGGCGAGGAGCCGGATTTGAGCCTGTTCATGAGTCCGTCCGTGATCCTGCCGCTGCTGGGCTTGGCGGCCTTGTCGCTCGTCCCGGTCGTCTACAAAAAATTCAAAGGGCGCAAAGCGTCATGACCGACATTGCCGCCGACATCTGCGTGATCGGGGCGGGCTCGGGCGGCCTGTCGGTGGCCGCTGGGGCCGCCCAGCTCGGCCTCAAAACGGTGCTCGTCGAAGCGCACAAGATGGGCGGCGACTGCCTCAATTTCGGCTGCGTTCCGTCCAAAGCGCTGATCGCGGCGGCAAGTGCGGTCAAAGCCGCGCGCAATGCCGGCCGCTTCGGCCTGCAGACGGCGGGTGGGGTGGACTACGCCGCCGTGCGCAACCATGTGCGCGCGACGATCGCGGCCATTGCACCGATGGATTCGGTCGAGCGCTTCGAAGGGCTCGGCGTCAAAGTCGTGGCCGCGCGCGCGAAGTTCGTCGGCCCGAAGCTCGTGGAAGCGGGCGACATCCGCATTGCCGCACGCAAATTCGTGATCGCGACGGGCAGCCGCGCTGCCGTCCCGCCTATCCCGGGCCTTGCCGACGTGCCGTTCCTCACCAACGAAACCGTGTTCGAACTCGACCGCCGTCCCGACCATCTGGTCGTTATCGGGGCCGGGCCCATCGGCTGCGAGCTGGCGCAAGCCCATGCGCGCCTCGGCACGAAGGTCACGCTGATCGAAGCCGCGACCATGCTGCCCAAAGACGATCAAGAGGCGGTCGCGGTCGTGCGCGCGGGCCTTGGTGCGGACGGTGTGGCGTTGCGCGAGCATGCGAAGGTCAAGCGCATCGAGCGCCATGCGGTGGGCACGGTCGTGGTGCTCGACGACGGCAAAGGCGGCGAGGATGCGCTTGCCTGCTCGCATCTGCTGATCGCGACCGGCCGCAAAGCCAATATCGAAGATCTCGGTCTCGAAGCGGCGGGCATTGCCAGCGACGGACGTGCCATCAAAATCGACGACCGTTTGCGCACCTCGAACCGCGACGTGCTCGCACTCGGCGACGTCGCAGGCGGGCTGCAATTCACGCATGTCGCGGGCTGGCATGCCGGCATCGCGATCCGCAATCTGTGTTTCCGCATACCGGCACGCGCCGACACGACCGCGATCCCGTGGGTGACGTATACAGCACCCGAGCTTGCGCAAGTCGGATTGAGCGAAGCGGCCGCCAAGGCCGCAGGCCGCGAAATCGAAACAGCGCGCTGGCCGTTCCACGACAACGACCGCGCGATCGCAACCGGCGAGACGGAAGGTTTCGTCAAGATCGTGACCGAACGCGGCCGCGTGATCGGGGCCACGATCGTCGGTGCCCATGCGGGCGATCTTGTCGCGCCGTGGATCGTGGCGGTCGGCCAGAAGCTCAAGGTCGCGACGATGGCGGGGACCGTGATGCCCTATCCGACCCTGTCGGAAGCGGGCAAGCGCGCGGCCGGGGCCTATTTCAGCCCGCGCCTCTTCTCGCCGCGTACGCGCAAGCTCGTGCGCTTCCTGTTCGACCTGCCGTTCTGATCCGAGCATATGCGATGCGGCGAATTCTGCTGGCAGTGGCGCTGATGCTGGGACTGGTCCAGACCGCGTCCGGTGCGCCCAAGGCCGAGGCGTGGGAATTCTGGCGCGCGCACGACGCCACATCGACGCAAAGCATCGACCATGCGCAATGGTCGCGATTGCTTGCGACGTACCGCAGCGAAGGGAAGGACGGCATTGCGCGTTTTGCCTATGGCAGCGTTTCGGTCGCCGACCGCGCTGCGTTGCAGGCCTATCTCGCGGCGCTGCAGGCGGTCGCTCCGCGCACGCTGTCGCGGCCGCAGCAGAAGGCCTATTGGATCAATCTCTACAATGCGGCGACGGTCGAAACGATCCTGACCCGCTATCCGGTCGCCTCGATCCGCGACATCCGCACCTCGCCCGGCCTGTTTGCGGTCGGGCCGTGGGGCGCCAAAATCTTGCGCGTCGAAAACCAAGCGCTGTCGCTCGACGACATCGAGCACCGCATCCTGCGCCCGCTGTGGCAAGACCCGCGTATCCACTACGCGCTCAATTGTGCGGCCCTCGGCTGCCCCAATCTCGATGCGGAAGCCTTCGAAGCCGACCGGCTCGACACGCAACTCGACGCCGCGGCGCGCCGCTTTGTGGCATCTCCGCGCGGGGTGCGCGTGGGGCCGCGCGGCCTCGTGCTGTCGTCGATCTACGATTGGTTCAAAGAAGATTTCGGCGCCGACGAAGCGGGCTTGCGCGCGCATCTGCTCGGCTACGCCACAGCCGAGACGCGCGCGGCTCTTGAACGCGGCGCACCCATCGCATCCTACAGCTACGACTGGGCGCTGAACGCTGCACCCTAAGCAAGGCATCACACTATTCCGGCTCGGTGAAGCCCAGGCGGATGTCGGCGAGCGCTTTGTCGATGGCAGCATCTTGCCCTTGGCGGCGCTTCGGGGCGCGGTTTTTGCGTCGCGCCGAACTCCCAAAGACCGTGCCAGATTTCGGGCTTAGGTGTTTTCCGGGGCTGCTGCGTGGATTGGCGTACGCCTAACTCTCGAGCGATGTGGGCGTCGCTGCGACGCCCGCCAACGCGTGGAGAGTGCCGTGGGCCTAATCCTATTGATCGTCGTTTTGGTGCTGCTGCTCGGCGGCGGCGGGGGTTACTACGCGCATGGCCGCTACGGCAATGCGGGTGCGGGCGGCGTGCTCGGCACCGTGATCGTCGTCCTCCTGGTGGTGTGGTTCTTCGGCGGCTTTGCCGGCATGCATCCGCCGCCGGCGCTGTGATCGGGCCTCAATCGAGGGCGATCAGCAGCGCTTTGAGATAGGCGCTTTCGGGCAAAAACGGGTGCAGCGGATGGTCGGCGGCCGCACCCGCGACGCGCAAGACTCGCGCCTGGCGCCCGGTTTCGGCGATGCCGCGCGCGGTCTCTTCAAGAAAATTCGCCGTCTCGACATTGTGCGAGCACGAGGCTGCGAGCAGAAAGCCGTTGGGGGCGACGAGGGCGGCTGCGAGGCGTGCGACTTTGCGATAGCCCTTGAGCGCCATCGGCACGTCCTTGCGCGATTTGGCGAAGGCCGGCGGATCGCACACGACCACGTCGAAGCGCTCGCCCGCTGCGTCGAGATTGGCGGCGTAGTCGAAAATCTCGCCCTTGTCGAAACGGCATTTGGCGGCCACCCCGTTGGCCTCGGCCGCCTGTGCGGCTAGATCGAGGGCGGCTTGTGCTCTGTCGGCAAACACGACCTGCACAGCCCCGCCAAGGGCCGCCTGCACGCCGAAACCGCCGCCGTAGCAATAGAGATCGAGGACCCGCGCACCTGCCGAAACTTTGGCGACGGCCGCACGGTTGTCGCGCTGGTCGTAGAACCAGCCGGTCTTCTGGCCGCCCGCAACGTCGGCAAAAAACGTGGCGCCGTTTTCGACGAGGCGGATCGGCCCTGCGACCGCGCCGTGTACGGTTTCGCTCGCCGTATCGAGCCCTTCGAGGCTGCGCGCATGGCTTTCGTCGCGCAGCACGATGGCGGCGGGGGCGAGCACGGCCTCGATCGCCTGGCGCAGCGCGGGCCACAAAAGATCGATGCCCGCGGCATTGCGCTGCACCACGAGCGTGTCGCCGAACCGGTCGATCACGAGGCCCGGAAAGCCGTCGGCTTCGGCATGGATCAGGCGATAGAACCCGCCCGGATAGAGCCGCTCGCGCAAGGCAAGGGCGGTACGCAGCTTGGCCGCACACCACGCCGCATCGACGACAAGGCGCGGATTGCGCTCGAGCATGCGCACGGCGATCAGCGTGTGCGGATTGAAAAAGGCCGTCCCGAGATTTTCGCCATGGCTCGTCATCACGCGCACAAGCGTGCCGCGCGCCAGCGCTTTGGCGCTGTTGTCCATCTGGATTTCGTTCGAATAGGCCCACGGATGGCCCATGCGCAGGCGCTGGTGGCGCTGCGGCTGCAGACGGATTTCCGGCAGCGTGCCGGTCGGCGACGTTTGGGTCATGGCGAACTTTCGGGGATGAAGCGGAAAAGAGTTTCGAACGCGACGGCGTCAGTCGCCAAGGGCTTCGCCTTCGCGACGCGGATCGGCACCGCCGACCAGCTGCGTGCGACCCTGGCGGCGCACGACCTGGATGCCGTGCAGGCCGCTGCCATGCACCACGAACGCAATCTCGTGGCCCATGGCGCGAAGTGCGCCCGCAAGGCCTGCAATCACCGTGTCGCGCTCGAGCTCGGTCGGGCCGTTGAGGCTCAAAGCATGCGGCAAGGCCACCGCGCGCTGCATGTCGAGCCCCCAATCGAGGGTCGCCACCAGCGTGCGCGCGACGTAGGGGATGATGCGCGCCCCGCCGGGCGAGCCCAGGGTCATCACCAGCCGGTTTTCGCGGTCGAGCACGATCGTGGGCGACATCGAACTGCGCGGCCGTTTGCCGGGCTCGACGCGGTTGATGTTCGGCACGTCGCCGTCGCGCGGGCGCAAGGCGAAATCGGTCATCTGGTTGTTGAGCAGGAAGCCGCGCACCATCACGCGGCTGCCGAAGGCCTGTTCGATCGAGCTCGTCATCGCAACTGCGTTGCCGGCTCCGTCCACGATCGAGAAATGCGTCGTGGCGGGCAGCTCGCTCATCGTGTCGGGCGCGCGCAAGGCCGCCCGCTGCAGGCGGCCGGCTTCCGCACGGCCCATGCTGCGCTCAGGGGCGATCAGGCGCGCGCGCGTGGCGAGATAGCGACGGTCGAGCAGCTTGTCGAGCGGCACTTGCTCGAAATCCATGTCGGCCAGATAGCGCGCGCGGTCGGCGAAAGCGAGGCGCTCGGCCTCGGTGAGTGCGTGCACGGCCGCAACCGAATTGGGCGCCATCGCGCGCATGTCGAATTTTTCGAGCATGGCGAGGATCTGGGCGACCGCCACCCCGCCCGACGAGGGCGGACCCATGCCGCAGATCTTGTACTGGCGATAGCCGCCGCACACGGGCTCGCGCTTGACGGCTTTGTAGTTTTTGAGGTCGTCGACGCCGAGCGTGCCGGGCGTGCCTGTTTCGCGCACGGCCTTGGCCATCGCGCGCGCAAGGCCGCCATTGTAGAACGCGTTGGCCCCGCCATTGGCGATCACGCGCAGCGTTTCGGCGAGTTCGGGGTTGGCCAAGCGCGTGCCGACCGCTTTGGGATTGCCGTCGACGTCATAGAAATAGTTGCGCGTGGCCGGGAATTCCTTGAGCTGCGGCGTCTCGCCGATCAGCTGATGCAGGCGCGGCGAAATCGGGAAGCCTTCGGCCGCCATGCGCATCGCCGGCTCGAACAGCCGCAGCCACGGCAAGCGGCCATGCTGCTCGTGCGCGAGTGCCAACATGCGCACCACGCCGGGCACACCCACCGCATGCCCGCCCTGGGCTGCCCGCGCAAAGGGCAGCGGCTTGCCCTCGGCGTCGAGAAACATCTCGGGCGTTGCACCTGCCGGGGCGGTCTCGCGCCCGTCGAAGGTTTCGACCTTGCGCGCCTCGGCCGCGTAATGGACGAGGAAGGCCCCGCCGCCGATGCCCGAGCTTTGCGGCTCCACAAGGGTCAGCACCATCTGCACGGCGATTGCGGCATCGACGGCGCTGCCGCCCTGGCGCAGAATCTGGCGGCCGACTTCCGCGGCAAGCGGGTTGGCGGCCACAACCATCTGGCGGTCGGCCGCGACGGCCGCACGGGTGGGGCCTGCGGGCGTCGCAGATTCGGGCTGTGCGCGCAAAGTCGGCGCAGGGGCGGTTGGGGCGGGGACCGGCGCAAGGGTCGGTGCGGCGGGCGCATTTTGCGCAATCGCGGGTCCGGCAGTTGCGAGACATAGCGACAGGAGACCCGCGCCCAAAATCGGACGCCAGCCGGTCCAGCGTGCTGTGTCGTTCGCGGTCGTCATCGCTCGGGATCTCGACGCTTCGAGAAAAAAGCGTCCGTGGGCTTGTGCCCGCCGGTCCCAGCGGGCAGACGGTATTTAGTCGCGTTCCCTGGCCTGGAGCAAGTGCGCCGTGGCCCTAAAGCCCCATGCCGCCCAATAAATCGTCAGCTCCCGGCCAATCAGCGGACTTGCGCGACCTGATCGAGGCTGCGCCGGACATATACGATCTGGGCGCCGCGCGCCTCGAAGCGCAGGCCGACCCAGCTGTCGTCTGCGGCGTAGCTCAAATCGGCTTTGAGATCGCCGGTGACGCGATAGGTCGAGACAAGCTGCGGGCGGCCGTCGGCGGTTATGCTTGTCTCGCCGAGATTCTCGTTGGCGACCGTTGCAAGCTTGCCGCTTTGGGTATCCAGCAGGGCGCCGCGGTTCAGCTTGTCGCGGTTCCAATAGCTGCTCGGCGCCGTGTCGGTGGGGGCGATGTAGCTGCCGCCGCTGCCCGAAACCGCCAGGCCCGATTCCCCGGCCGTGGCCAGCACGCGGGTGCGCGTGCCGTTGTCGTCGGTCGACGCTTCAAGCGACACAAGGCGCTCGCCTGCCCACACCTCCGTGGCGCGGTGCGTGTAGCGATAGACCGTAACGAAAGCGAGTTTGACGGCCATATCGATGGCAACGTCGACTTCGCGGCGGTTGCCCGCCTCGCGGATCGTGACGCGGTGGGTCCCGATGCTGGAGCCGTCGCGCAGCACGTCGAATGTCAGGGTTTGCGTGGTGGCCGGCGCGTCGGCGGGCACGCCGACATTCGCCAGCGCTTGCGGCGCCGTGCCGAGCCCAAGCCATAAAAGGCTCGCGAAGAAGAAACGGCTCATCATTTTGACTCGTACTCCGTGTCTGACTTGGATGCCTCTCTTACGTCAATTTGCGTCAATTGGTTCAATATGTTCGGCTGCGAAATCGCAAACATCTGTTCTTGAAGGTATATTTCACCATACGTACGCGAAGCCCTTGCGTTTGAGCGACGCACGTAGCACGATCCTTATGGTATCACAGAACGCCAGGGGGGCGGCAGCATGGGAATCGTCACGAGTGCAATGGGCGTTCCGGTGCCAATGGCGATCGAATCGCATTGCGACGAGTGCGTCATCCGCGAAGCCAGCATCTGCGAAGTTCTCGATGCGGCCCAGCTTTCGCGGCTGCGCAGCATCTCGACGGTCGTCACCTACGCGCCGATGGCGCCTTTGTTCGAAGAAGGCTCGCAAGCCCATCATGTCAGCAACGTCATCGAAGGAACGGTGACGCTCTACAAGCTGCTGCCCGACGGGCGGCGCCAGATTCTGGGCTTCCTGTTTCCCGGCGACTTCGTCGGGCTCGCCCTCGACCCGACCTATGGCTGCTCGGCCGAGGCGACGACGGTCGTGCGCATGTGCCGCTTCCCGCGCGAACGGCTCGAAAAGCTGTTCAAGGATTTGCCGGCCCTCGAGCATCGCCTGCTCGAAGTTGCCGGCAACGAGATCAAAGCCGCGCAAGAGCAGATGCTGCTGCTGGGCCGCAAAACCGCGCGCGAGCGGCTGGCTTCGTTCCTGCTCACCCTGTCGCGTCGTGCAGCCGCGCGCGGGCGGCCTGCCTCGCCCGTCGATCTGCCGATGCGCCGCTCGGACATCGGCGACTATCTGGGGCTCACGATCGAAACGGTGAGCCGCACTTTCACGCAGTTCAAGAAGGCGGGACTGATTGGCCTGCCGAGTCAAAGCCAGGTCACGCTGCTGCAGCGTGAGATCTTGGAAACGATCGCCGAAGGCAATTGAAGCGCTAGGTGCGCGCCCGCGTCAGCCCATGGCCTCTTAGCGCGGGGCGACAATGGGCCGCACGAATTGCGGCTCGGTATCCCACGGGAACATGATCCAGGTATCCTGGCTCACCTCGGTCACGTAGGTGTCGACCATCGGTTTGCCGGCGGGCTTGGCGTAGACGGTGGCAAGATGCGCACCCGGAAGCATCGCACGCACGATCTTGGCGGTGGCCCCGGTATCGACGAGATCGTCGATGATAAGCCAGCGCGGGCCGGAATTGGCATCGACCGTCGTCGTCGCCAACGGCTTCAGGATGTTCGAGGTGTCGCCGATCTGCTGGCCCTGGTACGTGGCGATCGACACGGTGTCGATGATGCGCAACTCGAGCTCGCGCGCGATGATGCCGGCCGGGATGAGGCCGCCGCGCGTGACGGCAACAATGCCGCGCCACGGGCCGCCGGCCACCAGCTTCCAAGCGAGCGCCTTGCAGTCGCGGTGCAGCTCCTGCCAGGAGACGGTGAACATCTTGCGATAGGTATCGTCGGCGCTGGACATGGGCGACTCCGGTTCGGAAGCTTTCGCCTTCATGCCGCGCGCACGCGCGCGATGCAAGCGCTACACGCCCGGGCGTTTGGCGGGCAAAAGCTCGACGCCTGCGATGCGGAAGCTGCCGTCTTGCTGGCGCGCCATGTAATAGAGGGCGACTGCCGACGTACCGTCGAGCCCGTCGAACTCGACGATCTGGGCAACGATGCCGCCGTCGGGCTTCGCGTCGCCGAACGCGTAGCTGCGCGGCCGATAGATCATCGCGTAGCCTTGACGCACCATGGCCATGAAGCGCTCGGGGCTGCCGAACATGCTTTGGATGTTCGCGTCCGCGAACGCGAAGGCTGCGGCCCCGTCGTCGGCGCGAAAGGCTTCGATCTGCCGCTCGATCGTGCTGCGGATTGCCTCGCGTTCGCTTTGCGATTGGGCGAATGCGGGAAAAGTCAGCCACAGACCGACCAAAACGCTCAAAAAGCCTTTGCGCATCGCATGAACCCCCGATTAGAAAAGACTGGTTCTTCTCCCTAGCAAAGGCAAGCCTCCCATGCTCAGCACGCCGCGCGGCTACCGCGGAATGGTCACGGCCCCGCATCATCTGGCCAGCCAAGCCGGCCTCGAAGTGCTGCGCGAAGGCGGCAACGCGGTCGAAGCGATGATCGCGATGGCGGCGGCGATCCCGGTCGTCTATCCGCACATGAACGCGATTGGCGGCGACGGGTTTTGGCTCATCGATGCGGGCGACGGCCGGCCCGTGGCCGGCATCGATGCGTGCGGGGCGGCGGCCTCGGTCCTGTCGCCTGCCTGGTACAAGCGCCAAGGCCACGAGACCATCCCATCGCGCGGGCCCCTTGCCGCCAACACGGTTGCGGGCACGGTCTCGGGCTGGGGGGCGGCCTTTGAGATCGCCAAGACGCTCGGCGGCAAATTGCCGCTCTCTCGACTTGTCGAGCCGGGTGCTTACTACGCCGAAAACGGCTATCCCACGACCGCGAGCCAGACGCGCTTCACGGCCGAAAAACGTGCCGAGTGCGAAGCTTCGCCAGGTTTCAAAAAAGCGTTTCTGCCCGGTGGCCAGGTGCCGCAGCCGGGCAGCCGCTTCGTGCAAGGCGCTTTGGCGGCCACATTGCGGCGCATCGGTGCGGAAGGCACGGAGAGCTTTTATCGAGGCAAATTGGCCGAGGCGATCGCCGCCGATCTGAAGCGCGCGGGCGCGCCCGTCACGCTCGACGACTACAAGCGCCACAAGGCCAAGATCGTGACCCCGCTCACCGTGAACGTGCCCGGTGCGCGGCTTTACAACATGACGCCGCCCACGCAAGGGCTGGCGTCGCTGCTGATCCTCGCCCTTTTTTCGCGCTTCAAACCGGAGCGCGCCGACGGGTCCGAATTCGTGCATGCGCTCGTCGAGGCGACGAAGCTTGCCTTCCGCGTGCGCGACAAGCATGTGAAGGATCCGGCCTATATGGCGCAGGAAGCGCAAAGCCTGCTGGCCGACGCGCGGATCGCGAAACTTGCCGCCCAGTTCGATCCGCATCTCGCTGCCCCGTGGCCGCAAGCGCCGCAGAAGGGCGACACGATTTGGATGGGCGCCATCGACGCCCAAGGGCGCATGGCGAGTTTCATCCAGTCGATCTATTGGGAGTTCGGTTCGGCCGTGGTTGGCGACGAAACCGGCATTCTGTTCCAGAATCGCGGCACCTCGTTCAGCCTCGAAAAGGGCGCACCGCAGGAATTGGCGGCGGGCCGCAAGCCCTTCCACACGCTCAATCCCGCGATGGCGCATTTCGACGACGGCCGTTCGATGGTCTACGGCACGATGGGCGGCGACGGCCAGCCGCAGACGCAAGCCGCGATCTTCTCGCGCTACGCCTGGTACGGCCACACGCCGCAAGAAGCGATCTCGGCCCCGCGCTGGCTTCTGGGCCGCACCTGGGGAACGGCGACCACGAAGCTGCGCCTGGAAAGCCGCTTTGCCCCCGGCCTCGTCGCGGCCTTGAAGGGCATGGGCCACGATCTCGAAACGCTTGCCGACTACACCGACCTCATGGGCCATGCCGGCATGGTCGTGCGCACGCCTGCGGCCGACGGCGGTTCGGCCTTGCTCGAAGGCGGGACCGACCCGCGCAGCGACGGCCAGGTCGGCACGTTCTAGGGGCAGCGCCTCAAACGAAAAACCCCGGCCCTTTGAGGGGGCCGGGGTTTTGTCTGTTCGCAGGCTCGAAAGCCGCGCCCGAAGGCTCAGCGCACGTAGAGATGCACTTCGTTGGCTTGCGCTTGCGCCGACGTGGTCGAGGACAGCGTCATGCGCTGGGCGGGCAGGCCCATATTGCCGAGGCTGCGCATTACGCCTTCGGCCTGGCGGCGCGCCGAGGTTGCGGCAAGTGCCGCCTGGCTTTGGCCGCCGCGCGTCGGCGCCACGGCCACGAGATCGAAATTCGCGGTCGGGCTGCGCTCAAGCGCACGGCTCACGGCCGTGTAGAGCGCTTGTTCGTAGGACGGGTTGGCGCGGTCGAAGCGGATCACCACGAGCGGGCGGCGGCCGGCGGCAGCCGTTGCGGGGTTGGCGGCTTGCGGCTGCGCGCCCGGAGCAACGCCCAGCATCGCCGGGCTGCCGTCGGCGGGTGCGACGTTCGTGAAGGCGCGGTTGTTGAGGCCGGAGCCGAACAATTCGCCGTTGCGGATGGCAAGCGACAGCGCCGTGAGGTTCGAACGCTCGCGGCTCGCGTAGGTCGACTGGCGGTTGATGTCTTCGTTGAGCTCGTTGAGCAGCCGGTCGATCGACACGACCGTGCGGTTCACTTCGTCTTCGACCAGCGCCAGCTGGCGATGGTCGTCTTCGACCGCACCGTTGAGCGAATAGGCGGCGCGCGTCGAGTCGAGCAGGAAGGCCGCCATCGCGGCGTCGCCGGCAGCCTGGCTCGAAAGCTGCGCCAAGCGGCCGATTTCGGCCGACAGGCGGTCGAGTTCGCTGGCCGCTTGCGTCCATTGCGCCTGCAGGATCGGGTTGCCGGGCGTGGTGCCCACTTGCAGGCGCGTGTTGATGCCGGCCACGAGCGTGAAATAGCGCTGCGCCGTGCCGACCGTGTCGGCGCGCATCTGCTGGATCGCACCCGAGCGCGTCTGGACCGCACCCTGGAGATTCTGCAACTCGGTGCGCATCGCCTGGGCGCGAATGCCGACGGCTGTCTGCTGGCCGCCAGGCAGGCGGCCCGTGTCCGGCGTGTCGATGGCACCTGTGGCGCGCGACGGCACAACCACGGTCGTGCCGGGCATCGGCGCACTCTGCGCTTGGCGCTCGGCAGCCGAAGCGGGGATGTCCTGGCGCACGGAAGTCGGCTGCGGTGCCGCACTCGGGCCTGAGAGCGACGGCCACAAAGCTTCCGAGACCATATTGCAGCCCGACAGTGGCACGCCCAGGGCCAGCAACAAGGCAGTTTTGCGGAGATGGGCGAACCGATCGGTCATTGTGCAAGCTCGTTCAAAAAGAAAGGTGCTGGACAAAGCAGTGGGCGGGCTTGGCTCTTGGCGGCAACTCGGCAACGCTAGCGCAATCGCCGCCGTCGCCGTGAAACTTTTGTGGGTGTCTGAAGGCAAGCGGCCGGTGGGCCGTTCAACCCCAAAACCCGAAGGCGGCGGATCGTAACCAACGCGACGCATTGGCGCAACGGCGATTTTATCCCGGTTTTCCACAGCCTTAGTCGCGCGTTTGGCAACCCAAATGCGGCCGCGTGGGCGTTCGGCATTTACGCTTGCACGGGCTCGGTGGTTCGACTAGTGTCCGCGACCGTTTCCCCAAGGTATCGGGTTTGAAACGCCTCCGCGCGGCCGTAGCTCAACTGGATAGAGCATCAGACTACGAATCTGGAGGTTAGGGGTTCGAATCCCTTCGGCCGCGCCATTTTCTTTCGAACTATTCTTCAGCGCCCCATCGTCACCGATGGTGGCGATGGCCGCCGAAACCATAGCCGAAGCCGAATGACGGGCCGGGCCGATAGGGGCGCCAGCCATAAGGCTCATAGTAATAGGGCCGCGGCTGGTAGTAGGGCTCTGGATAGACATAGACCACGCGCGGCGGCGGGGCGGCGACGATCACGGGCGCTTGCTGCTGCGGCACATAGCGCTGTTCGGTCGGCTGCTGTTCTTGCTGCGCAAGTTTCCACGTGCCGTCCGGCTGGCGGCAGGCCGTGCCGTAGGCCTGCTGCTGCGTGCCGCCGATCGTCACGGTTTTGGTGAATTCGCGGCACACGGTGCCGCCGCTGTTGAAGGCCGGTTTGGGCACGATCGTTTCGACCGTGCCGCTGTCCGGATTCTGCCATTGCGTGGCCGTGCCCGAGCGCGTCGTTTCGAGCGCTGCCTGCCCGGGGCCGTCGAGGATTTGCGCCGAAGCGCAGGCCGGCAGAAAGCCGACGAGCGCCGCTACGCGCAAAGCTGGACCGAAACGCCGCATTTGCCTCTCCTCGAAGCCCGCGTGCCCGACCGAAAGATCGGCGCCCAATCCAAAGCTCCGGATAGGCCAACGCGCAGTATAGGTATCTTGTTCCGTACCGCCGCTTGCCAGATACCTAAAATTTGTGGTATTTAATACGCGTTGGGCGAGAAACGCTCGGATTTTATGCGGAGACCGTCGAGAATGTCGGGTCTTGGAGCAGTGGGCAGTGGGGTCGGCGCCAGTTCGACTGGAACCGCCAAGTTCGATCTGGGCTATCAGGTCGGCGCCTTCGTGGCCGCTTTCAACAACCAGCCTTGGACGCCGAAAAGCTTTTTCGACGGACCGCGCGTCAATGCGCCCGACCTTGTCGTGTTCGGCCAAGGCAAGACGTACGACTTTTTCGCCTGACGGCGTGGGGCGACTTTTCGCCTGACGGTGGTTGGTGATTTTTTCCACAATGATGCCGCAATTGCGCGCGGAATAGCCGATGCCTCTCGCGCTTTGTCTTGGCGACGACGGTATTGTGCCGTCGCTCGACACGAAGCGGAGACATCCCATGAAGAAGTTTGCGGCTCTTGCCATCGCCCTCGCTCTGGCCGTTCCGGCGGCCGCGTTCGCGCAGACGACCCCGACCGCGCAGCCGACGGCAAAGCCCGCCGTCGCAGCCCCGTCTGTGGCACAGGCGGCGCCGAAAGCCGGCGACGCCAAGAAGACCGAAACGGGCACCCATACGGGTACGCCCGCCGCCAAGGAACAGCCCAAGAAGAACTAAGCTTCCGGCTGTTGTTCCCGCCGCGCTGCAGCCTCTGGTTTGCGCGCGGCGGGGATAGCCCCACTGGGCCTGCGGCCAATCGGTAAGTCGCTACCACTATTTGCGGACGCAACAAGAATTCGCAATTGCTGCGCTTGCACAATAGCATCGAACGCGCGTAACTGTTCCCCATGTGGCGCCTGCTGAATGAAGCGGCGCCAACCGATTTCGGCATGGGGGCACTTGATTATGGCGCAGCGTCTTTTGGGTGCGGTCGCACTGGCAGCGGCTTTTCTGTGGGCGCAAGCTTCTTTCGCGCCGGGCGCTTTTGCGCAGGGCGGGCCGCCGCAAGCCCCGCCGGTCACGGTCGCCAAGCCCGTCGTCAAAGAAATCGTCGAGCAGGACGACTATACCGGCCGCTTCGAAGCGGCCGATGCGGTCGAATTGCGCGCACGCGTATCCGGATATCTCGAAGCCGTGCGCTTTCGCGACGGCCAGATCGTGCGCGAAGGCGATCTCCTGTTCGTGATCGACAAGCGCCTTTACCAGTCCACGCTCGCGCGCACGACGGCGGCCGTCAACGCCGCCCAGACTCGGCTCGATTTCGCACGCCTCGATTTCGAGCGCTTCGAGCGTCTGGCGCGCAGCGGGACCGCACCCGAGCGCCAGCTCGAGCAGACGCGCCAGACCTTCCAGCAGGCGCAGGCCGACATTGCGGCTCTCCGCGCCGACCAGGAAACGGCGCGCCTCAATCTCGGTTTCACCGAAATCCGCAGCCCGCTTTCGGGGCGCATCGGCCGCAAGCTCGTCTCGGAAGGCAATCTCGTGACGGCCGACCAGACGCTGCTGGCCACGGTCGTGTCGATCGATCCGATCTATCTGAATTTCGACATCGACGAACGCTCCTACATCGCCTACACGCGCCGCGTGCAGGCGGGCGAGCAGCAATCGGGCCGCGCCGGTGCGGGTTTCGACGTGCGCGCAGGCCTGCTCGACGAGCGCGACATGCCGCGCATCGGGCGGCTCGAGTTCCTCGACAACCGCATCGATCCTGCGAGCGGCACCATGCGCGCGCGCGCTACCTTCCCCAACAAAGACGGGCTGCTGACGCCGGGCCTGTTCGGCCGCGTGCAGGTGCCGGGCTCCAATCCCTACAAAGCCGTGCTGATCCCCGAAGAGGCGATCGGCGCGGACCAGGACCGGCGTTTCGTGTGGGTCGTGGCCGACGACGGGTCGGTCGCGATCCGGCTGATCCGTCCGGGTCCGCGCATCGACGGCTACCGCATCGTGCGCACCGGCCTCGACGGCAGCGAGCGCATCGTCGTGGTCGGTCTGCAGCGCGTGCGCCCCGGCGGGCGCGTGACGGCGCAGACGATCGAACTCCCGCTTTCTCGTTAAGCGTCTGGCGCGCTAAGCGCCCGCATCAAAGGACATACGCGCCATGCGCTTTACGCACTTTTTCGTCGACCATCCGATCTTCGCCTCGGTGCTGTCGATCGTGATGGTCATTCTGGGCTCGGTCGCCTTCACGGCCCTGCCGGTGACCGAGTATCCGGAAATCGCCCCGCCCACAATCGTGGTGCGCGCCGCATATCCGGGGGCCGACGCCCAGACCGTGGCCGCCACGGTCGCAACGCCGCTCGAGCAGGAAATCAACGGCGTCGAAGACATGATCTACATGTCGTCCTACGCCACCGCCGACGGTTCGATGGCGCTCACCATCACCTTCAAGGCCGGCACCAATCTCGACCAGGCAAGCGTGCTCGTGCAGAACCGCGTGGCGATCGCGACCCCGCGTTTGCCCGAAGAAGTGCGCCGCCTCGGCATCACGACGCAGAAAAGCTCGCCCAACCTCATGATGGTCGTGCACATGCTTTCGCCCGACGAAAGCTACGACCAGCTCTACATCTCGAACTACGCGCTGCTGCGCGTGCGCGACCAGCTTTTGCGCATCGAGGGCGTGGGCGATCTCATCGTGTTCGGCGCGCGCGAATACGCCGTGCGCATCTGGATGGATCCCGACAAGCTCGCGGGCTACGGCCTGTCGGCGGGCGACGTGGTGCGCGCACTCCGCGAGCAGAACGTGCAGGTCTCCGGCGGTTCGCTCGGCACGCCGCCGGCCGACGCCAACACGGCGTTCCAGATCGCGGTCACCACGCAAGGCCGTTTTGAAGATCTGCGCCAGTTCCGCGACGTGATCGTGCGCAATTCGGGCGACGGCCGCCTCGTGCGCGTGGGCGACGTGGCCCGCCTCGAACTCGGCGCCAAAGACTACGTGACCAACTCGTATCTGAACGGCAAGCCCGCGGTGGCGCTCGCGATCTTCCAGCGCCCGGGCTCGAACGCGCTTGCCACCGCCAACGCGATCCGCGCGCGCATGATCGAGCTGCAGCGCGACTTCCCGATCGGGGTCGAGCACCAGGTCGTCTACAACCCGACCGAATTCATCCAAGAGTCGATTTCGGCGGTCTACACGACGCTGATCGAGGCCATCGTTCTCGTGGCGCTCGTGGTGCTCGTGTTCCTGCAGAGCTGGCGGGCCGCGCTCATTCCCATTCTGGCGATCCCGGTGTCGCTGATCGGCACCTTCGTGGTGCTGCTCGAATTCGGCTTTTCGCTCAATGTGCTCACGCTGTTTGGCATGGTGCTTGCGATCGGGATCGTGGTCGACGATGCGATCGTCGTCGTCGAAAACGTCGAGCGCAACATCGCCAACGGCATGAGCCCGCGCGACGCCGCGCACGAAACCATGGACGAGGTGGGAACCGCCGTGATCGCGATTTCGATCGTGCTGTGCGCGGTCTTCATCCCGTCGGCGTTCGTGCCCGGCCTGCAGGGCCAGTTCTACCGCCAGTTCGCGGCGACGATCGCGGTTGCGACAGTGCTGTCGGCCTTCAACTCGCTGACGTTGTCGCCGGCCCTTGCGGCGATTCTCCTGAAGCCGCACGATCCGCACCACAAGCCCAAGAATCCGATCGCGCGGCTCGGCAGCGGCTTTGCTTCGATCTTCAATCGCGGCTTCGACAAGATGGGCCACGGCTACGCAGCGCTTTCGGGCGTCCTCGTGCGGCGCAAGGCGCTGATGCTTCTGATCTATGCCGGTCTCGGCGGGGCCACGGTGTGGATCGGCTCGGCCGTGCCCACGGGCTTCATCCCGCCGCTCGACCGCGGCTACGCGATCGTGGCGATCCAGCTGCCCGACGGCGCTTCGCTCGAGCGCACGGACGCCGTCGTCAAACGCGCGATGGGCATTCTGCAGCAGACCCCCGGCGTCAAAGACGCGGTGGCGTTCGCAGGCTTCTCCGGGGCGACCTTCACGAACGCGCCCAATGCGGCCGTGATCTTCACTGGCTTCACACCGTTCGCCGATCGCATCCCAGCAGGCCTCAGTTCGGACGCGATCGTCGGCCAGATCTTCGGGCGCATGCAGCAGATCCAAGAAGCCTTCATCATCGCGATTGCACCGCCTTCCGTGCCAGGTATTGGCTCGCTAGGCGGGGTCAAGCTGCAACTGCAGGACCGCACCGGCAACGACGTCGTGCGCGTACTGGGGGCGGCCAACCAGCTCATCGGGCAATTGCGCCAGACGCCGGGCCTCGTCGGCGTGTTCACTTCGTTCTCGGCCAGCACGCCGCAGATCTATCTCGATATCGACCGCACCAAGGCGCAGATCCTGAACGTGCCGATCGGCAACATCTTCGAGACGCTGCAATTCAATCTGGGTACGGCCTACGTCAACGACTTCAACGCGTTCGGCCGCGTCTACCAGGTGCGCGCCCAGGCCGACCGCGAGTTCCGCCTCACGACCGACGACATTGCGCGCCTGCGCGTGCGCTCGGCGACGGGAGCCTTGGTGCCGCTCGGCACGCTCGTCGATATTCGCGACACGACCGGGGCCGACCTCGTGCAGCGCTACAATGCGTTCGTGTCGATCCCGATCCAAGCGGCGGCCGGTCCCGGCGTCACCTCGAGCCAGGCCATCGCGCTCATCGAGAAAGTGGCGGGCGAAACGCTGCCCGCCGGTATTGGCCTCGAATGGACCGAGCTTGCCTATCAGGAGAAGCTCACCGGCAATACGGCGACGTATATCTTCATTCTCGCCGTCGTGTTCGTGTTCCTGGCCCTCGCCGCGCAGTACGAGAGTTGGGGCATGCCGTTCGCGATCGTGCTGATCGTGCCGATGAGCGTGCTGTCGGCCTTGGCGGGCGTGATGATCCGCGGACTCGACAACAACATCCTCGTGCAGGTGGGTCTCATCGTGTTGGTGGGCTTGGCGGCGAAAAACGCGATTCTGATCGTCGAGTTCGCGCGCCAGATCGAAAACGAAGGCAAAGACGCGGTCGAAGCCGTGGTCGAGGCGTGCCGCCTGCGGCTGCGGCCTATATTGATGACGGCGTTCGCCTTCATCCTGGGCGTGGTTCCGCTTGTTACGGCAACCGGGCCGGGTGCGGAAATGCGCCAGTCGCTGGGCACGGCCGTGTTCGCGGGCATGCTCGGCGTCACGATCTTCGGCTTGTTCCTGACGCCGGTTTTCTACGTCGTGGTCCGCAGCATGTCGCGGAAACGAAAGGCAATTGCCGCCGCCGCCCCGCAAAAATGACGGTTTTCAGCACCGTGATTGCGCGGCCAAGCGCGATGGGCTATCGAAGGTGATTGTCCACAACTGCCTTGAGCCGATTACGCCCGTATGGCCAGCGAGTACCGGTGCATCCTGTTCCCTTGGCGGGACATCCGCGAAGCGCTGGTCGGGTTCCAGCGTCGGCGCGGCGTGGCCGTTCCGGTGCGCGACCCCGACGCGTTCGTCGTCGACCCCAAAAAGATCGACATCGAACTGACCTACGAGGAAGCGCCGCGGCCGCAGATTTTCCGTTTCGACCGCGAAACCATCGCCGCAGCGCTGATCTTGCAGTGCAAGGATCGCGGCGTGCGCCTGCCGCTCAAATCCAAAAAGCAGGTCTATCTGATCGACACGCGGCTGGCGCTGATGGTGCACATCGCCGGACCCGAAACCGAAGAGTTTCTGGCTTTCGAACTCGTCAAGCACGTCGCATGAAAAAGAAGTCCGCTCTGCCTGACGGCATGTCCGAATACCGGCTCATCTTTTTCCGCGAAAGCGAAATGGTACAGGCGATCGGCGCGTTCGTGCGGCTGCAGAAAAAGCCGCTGCCCGTCGGCATGATCACGCGCATGGTGTTCGACGAGGGCGATTTCTCGATGACGCTGCACATGGAGCGCGATTCGGGCGGTAAGGTCGAGCGCAGCTTCAAGCAGTCCGAGATCGCGGCGGCGCTGATCGGCTACTGCAAAAACGCGCGCATTCCCCTGCCGCGTTCGGGCAACAAGGAACTGCGCATCATCTCGAACCGGCCGGCCTTCCTCATTCGCGAACATGGCAGCGGCCTCGATCTCGACGACGCGCTGGTCGATTTCCGGGATTGACGCCGATCAGCCCCGGCTCCCGCGTGCCCCCGCAAACGCTGCCAGCCCCCTTCGACGCGTGGTTCGCCGCGCGCGGCTGGGGTTTGCGCCGCCATCAGGCCGAGTTGTTGGCAGCTGCAAGCGAAGGCCGTTCGGTGCTGCTCGTGGCCCCCACGGGGGCTGGCAAAACTTTGGCGGGGTTTCTGCCGAGCCTCGTGGATATCGCTTCCGATCCGCGCCCGCGTCTGCACACGCTTTACATCTCGCCGCTCAAAGCGCTCGCGGTCGACATCCACCGCAATCTCGAAGTGCCGATCGCCGAGATGGGCCTCGGGATTCGCGCCGAAACCCGCACCGGCGACACGCCTGCGTCCAAGCGCCGCCGCCAGCGCAGCGACCCGCCGCATCTTCTGCTGACCACGCCTGAGTCGCTCGCCTTGCTGCTCTCCTATCCGGATGCCGGCACGCTGTTCGGCGATCTTGAATGCGTGGTGGTGGACGAAGCGCATGCGCTTGCCGGCACCAAGCGCGGCGATCTGCTTGCACTGGGCTTGGCACGGCTTGCGACATTGGCGCCGAACGCGCGGCGCGTCGGCCTGTCGGCGACCGTTGCCGATCCGCCGATGCTCGCACGCTGGCTGTCGGCGGGCTTTGGCAGCACGGCCGACATTGTGCTCGGCGAAGCGGGCGCCAAGCCCCAGGTCACGATCGTCAATCCGGCCGCACGCGTGCCGTGGTCGGGCCACGGGGCCGTGCATGCGCTGCCGGAAGTCTATATGGCGCTCAAAAACGCGCGCGCCGCGATCGTGTTCGTGAACACGCGCGCGCAGGCCGAGATCTGTTTTCGCGAATTGTGGAAGCTCAACGACGACAATTTGGCGATCGCGTTGCACCACGGCAGCCTTGCGGCCGAGCAGCGCCGGCGCGTGGAAGCGGCGATGGCGGCGGGCAAGCTGCGCGCGGTCGTGGCGACGTCCTCGCTCGATCTCGGCATCGATTGGGGCAATGTCGATCTCGTCGTGCAGGTGGGGGCCCCCAAGGGGGCGTCGCGCCTGCTGCAGCGCCTGGGGCGGGCGAACCATCGGCTCGACGACGCAAGCCGTGCATTGCTTGTGCCCGGCAACCGTTTCGAGATGCTCGAATGCGTGGCCGCGATCGCAGCCGTGGCGGCGGACGAGCTCGACCGCTTGCCCGAGCGGCCCGGTGCGTTGGACGTGCTCGCCCAGCACCTGCTGGGCATGGCGTGCGCGGGCCCGTTCGATCAAGAAGCGGCTTACGCGCAGACCGTGGCGACGCTGCCCTATGCCGACCTTTCGCGCGCCGATTTCGACGCGGTCCTCGACTATGTCGCGACTGGCGGCTACGCGCTGGCAGGCTACGAGCGCTATCGGCGCTTGGTGCGCGACGCGACCGGCCATTGGTGCGTGGCCGATCCTTTGTTCGTGCGCCAATATCGCATGAATATCGGCACCATCGTCGAAGAGCCGATGCTGCATGTCGCGTTCAAGCGCGGCAAGCGCCTGGGCTCGATCGAAGAATATTTCGCGCTCGGCCTCGAGATCGGCGACACGTTTGCGTTTGCAGGCCAGATCCTGCGCTTCGAAGGTTTGCGCGACGGCACGCTCGAGGTTTCGAAAGCCGCCTCCGCCGAGCAGCCCAAAGTGCCGGTCTATGCGGGCGGGCGCATGCCTTTCACAAGCGAGCTTGCGTTGCGCGTGCGCGAATTGCTGCAGGATCCGCCCGCTTGGGCAGGCTTTCCCGCCGACATACGCGAATGGCTGCATTTGCAGCGCAAGCGCAGCCAGATGCCGGACCGCACCGGGCTGCTCGTCGAAACCTTCCCGCGCGACGGGCGCTGGTTTCTGGTGGCTTACTGCTTTGCGGGCCGCAACGCACACCAGAGTTTGGGCATGCTGCTCACAAGGCGCATGGCGCGCGCTGGCCTGCGGCCGATCGGGTTCGTGGCGTCGGACTACGCCATCGCAGTGTGGTCGGCCAAACATGTCGAGCGGCCAAGCGAGCTTTTTGCCGAAGACATGCTCGGCGACGATCTCGAAGAATGGCTCGCCGAAAGTTCGATGCTGAAGCGCAGCTTCCGCAACGTCGCGGTGATTGCGGGCCTCATCGAGCGGCGCCATCCGGGCCAGGAAAAATCCGGCCGCCAAGTGACGTTCTCGTCCGACCTCATCTACGACGTATTGCGCAAGCACCAGCCCGGCCATGTATTGCTCAAAGCCGCACGCGCCGACGCCGATGCCGGCATGATCGATCTCGTGCGCTTGGCCCAAATGCTGAAGGCCGCGCGCGGGCGGATATCGCATCGCAGCTTGGCCCGCGTGTCGCCGCTCGCGGTGCCGATTCTGCTCGAAGTGGGGCGCGAATCGGTGCAAGGCTCCGCCCCCGACGAATGGCTCGCCGATGCGGCCGCTGCCCAAGCGCTGATCGACGAGGCGAGCTTCGAAGACGACGATCCGCAGCAGACTTTGTTCTGAGCAATTTGAAATGCACGCGCGCCTGACGCTCGAAGAAACGCCGTTGTTCGCCGATCCGTCGGGCGCTCTCTATTGGCCCGCGCGCCGCACGCTCGTGGTGGCCGATCTGCATCTCGAAAAAGGTTCGGCGTTCGCGGCCCGCCGCACCTTGCTGCCGCCTTACGATTCGGCCGCGAGCCTTGCCAAGCTGCAGGGGCTCATCCGCAAATTCACGCCCGCACGAATCGTGTGCCTCGGCGACTCGTTCCACGATATACGCGCCGAGGCGCGCATGGCGGCGAACGACGCCGCGTTGCTCAAACGCCTTGTCGCCGCCCACGATTGGGTGTGGGTCGTGGGCAACCACGATCCGGCGATCCCGCCTGCTTTTGGCGGGCGCGTCCTGTCCGAAGTCGTCGAAGACAAGCTTGCTTTGCGCCACGAGCCCGCGGCGCCAAGCGGCTTGGCGCCGGGCGAAATCGTCGGGCATTTCCACCCCAAAGCCGCCGTTTCGACGCAAGCCGGGCGAATCGCGGCACCCTGTTTTGCGCTCGACGGGCGGCGCATGGTGCTGCCGGCCTTCGGCGCCTATGCGGGCGGGCTCGATGTGCTGGACCCCGCCATCGCGCGGCTGTTCGGCCGCGCGCGCTTCCGCGTGCTAATGCTGGGGGGCGAACGCCTGCATTTGTTCGGTCGGGAGCGTTTGCTTCCCTTTGCGGCGCACCCGGATACCGCCAAAAAGTCCAATCGGTGATCCATGATGGGGCGGGAAGCGTAAACCCCTTGAAGCCACTTCAAACAAACGGTCTTTCCCGAAAAACAATGTCAGCGGCGCCGATACTCGTTTGGTTTCGTCAGGATCTGCGCCTGACCGACAATCCGGCCCTCGCTGCTGCGGCGGCGACCGGGGTACCCATGATCTGCGTCTACATCCGCGACTTTGGCGGCGAGGGCGCTTGGGCGCCGGGGGCGGCGTCGGATTGGTGGCTGCATCATTCGCTGGCCTCGCTCGGTGCTTCGCTTGCCAAAATCGGCAGCCGCTTGATCCTGCGCGCCGGTGCGGCCCAAGTTGTGCTCGAAGCACTTGTCGCCGAGACGGGGGCGCAAGGCGTTTATTGGAACCGGCGCTACGAGCCCGCCGCGATCGCGCGCGACTCTGCAATCAAGGCGTCGTTCGAAGCCGGCAACCTTGCTGCCAAAAGCTTCAACGCAAGCCTGCTGTTCGAGCCTTTGACGATCCGCAACAAAAGCGGCGGGCCCTATCGCGTATTCACGCAATTCTGGAAAACATGTATGGCGGGCGATGCACCCCCGCTTCCCATGCCGGCCCCGAAGAAACTCGCGGCCCCATCCGCGTGGCCGATATCGGACACGCTTGAGGCCTGGAACCTCACGCCGCGCAAACCCGATTGGGCCGCCGGCTGGCAGGATCTGTGGCAGCCCGGCGAAGCGGGGGCCAATGCAAGGCTCAAGCGGTTTTTGGCTCACGCCGTCGCGGGCTACAAACAAGACCGCAACCGCCCCGATCTCGAAGCTACGTCGCGCCTGTCCGCACATCTGCATTTCGGCGAGATCGGGCCGCGCCAATGTTTCCATGCCGCTCAAGCCGCGGCTGGCGGTACGGCGGGTGCGGACACGTTCCTGTCCGAACTCGGCTGGCGCGAATTCGCGCACCATCTGCTGTTCCAGCATGCCGATCTGCCGGAAGCGCCGTTGCGCGCCGATTTTCGCCTCTTTCCCTGGGCCGACGACGCGGCGAAGCTGCGTGCTTGGCAACGCGGCCAGACGGGCTATCCGATCGTCGATGCCGGCATGCGCGAGCTGTGGCAGACCGGCTGGATGCATAATCGCGTGCGCATGATCGTGGCCTCGTTCCTGGTCAAGCATCTGCTGCTGCCCTGGCAGCAGGGCGAGGCGTGGTTCTGGGGCACGCTTGTCGATGCCGATCTCGCCAACAATGCGGCAAGCTGGCAGTGGGTCGCGGGCTGCGGGGCGGATGCCGCGCCCTATTTCCGCATCTTCAATCCGATCCTGCAGGGTGCCAAGTTCGATCCCGATGGCGCTTACACCCGCCGCTTCGTGCCCGAACTCGCCGAGCTGCCGACCGAATATTTGTTCGCACCCTGGGAGGCGCCCGCTTCCGTGCTCACGAAAGCGCGCCTGCGTCTCGGCACCGACTATCCGCTGCCGATCGTCGATCACGCCAAAGCGCGCGCCCGCGCGCTTGCCGCTTTCCAAACGCTGAAGGCGGCGGCTTAGCATGGAGCGCCTCAACATCGCCGTCGTCGGCTCCGGCATTTCGGGTTTGAGTGCGGCCTGGCTGCTCGCCAAGCGCCATCGTGTGACCTTGTTCGAAAAGCAGGATCGCCTCGGCGGCCACACCAACACGGTGCACACAAAAGCGCGTGCCGAAGACGGCTCGGTGCGCGAGGTCGCCGTCGATACCGGCTTCATCGTCTACAACGATGCGACGTATCCCGACCTCATCGCGCTGTTCAAGCATCTGGGCGTTGCCGCGCGCCAATCGGACATGTCGTTCGCGGCCTCGATCGACCGTGGGCGCATCGAGTATTCGGGTGGCACGCTTGCAGGGCTCTTCGCGCAGAAACGCAACATTCTGCGCCTCGACCATTGGCGCATGCTGCGCGACTGCATGCGCTTCTTCCGCGAGGCGACCGCGTTGTGTGCGGCCGAAACCGACGATCCGCGCGATCTCGGCACGTTTTTGGCGCAAGGCGGCTACAGCCGCGCCTTCGTCGAAAACCATCTGCTGCCGATGGCGGCAGCGATCTGGTCGTGCCCAGCCAAGGCCATGATGGATTTTCCGGTCGTGAGCCTGGCGCGCTTCTTCCGCAACCACGGCCTGCTGCAGATTTTTGACCGCCCAGCCTGGCGCACGGTGCAAGGCGGCAGCCGCACTTACATCGGCAAATTGCTCGAAGATGCGGGCAGCGCTTTGACGCTCGCCCCCGGTGCGGCCGCGATCGAAGCGGGCTCGGACGGCGTACAGGTGCGCGATGCGAACGGGCAGCGTCATCGCTTCGATCGCGTGGTCTGTGCGGCCCATGCCGACGAGACGTTGGCGCTGCTCGCCGACGCCACACCTTTCGAAAAAGAGATTCTCGGCCGTTTCCGCTTCCAGTCCAACCGCGCGATTCTGCATCAGGACGATTCGCTGATGCCCAAGCGCAAAGCCGCGTGGTCGAGCTGGAACTATCTCGCCGAACGGCGCGGCCACGGGCTCGACGGCGAAATGGCCGTATCGGTCACCTATTGGATGAATCTCTTGCAGGGGCTCGATGCGGCCGTGCCGCTGTTCGTGTCGCTCAATCCGCTGGCACCGCCTGCGATGGCCAAGACGCTGGCGACGTTCGACTACATGCACCCGGTGTTCGACGAAGCGGCGATGGCAGGGCAAAAGCGCTTGGGCGAAATACAGGGCAAGCGCGGGCTTTATTTCTGCGGTGCGTGGACCGGCTACGGCTTCCACGAAGACGGCTTGCGTTCGGGCCTCGATGTTGCAGAATCGCTGGGCGTCAAGCGGCCCTGGGCAACAGCCCAGGCAAACGCGGCCGACTGAAAGAGCCCGGGGAAATGCCAGAAAACTGCCTCTATTTCGGCAATGTGTTGCATGCGCGGCTGCGGCCGTTCCGGCATCGCTTTGCCTACGGCGTTTTCTCGATGCTCGTCGATCTCGATGCGCTGCCGACTCTGGCGCGCGGCTCGCGCCTGTTCGCCTACAACCGGCCCGGCTTGTTCGCGTTCTACGACGCCGACCATGGCGCGCGCGACGGCAGCAAGGTGCGCGAATGGGTGCAAGCGCATCTGGACAAGGCGGAGCTCGGGGCGGCGGGTGCCAAAATCTACGCGCTGTGTTTTCCGCGCGTGCTCGGTTACGTGTTCAATCCGCTTACGGTCTATTTCTGCTACGCCGCCGACGGCCGTTTGGCGGCGATGCTGTACGAGGTCAAGAACACCTTCGGCGACCAGCACGGCTATCTCATCCCCGTCGCGGCCGACCGTGCGCCGACCGCACCCGTGGTGCAGCAGGCGGCCAAACATTTCCACGTGTCGCCTTTCATCGACATGGCGCAGCTCTACCGTTTCCGCGTCGCCGAGCCTGAGGAAAAACTCACGCTGCTGATCCGCGAAGACGCCGCCGACGGCGAGTTGCTGGTCGCAAGCCAGACCGGCCGGCGCGTTGCATGGACCGACCGCAATCTATTCCGCGCCTTCGTGCGCTATCCGCTGCTGACGTTCAAAGTGATCGGCGCTATCCATTGGGAAGCGCTGCGCCTTTGGCTGAAAGGTGCCAGCTACCATGCAAGACCAGCCGCTCCCGCAATCCCTGTCGAAATCGTCGTTCGCCATGCTGAAATCTGAAATTCCCGGCCTTGCCCTGCGCACGCTGCTCGCGGCCGGCGAGCATATCGAGATCGGCTGCCTGACCGTGACTTTGCCCGACGGTTCGCAGCGCGTGTTTCGTGGGCCGAAGCCCGGCCCGCAAGCCGAGCTTGCGATCCGCACGAACCGGGCGGCGCGCCAGATCCTGTTCGGCGGCAATGTGGGGTTTGCCGAGGCCTATATGGACCACGGCATCGACTCGCCCGACATGGCGGCGATGCTCGAGCTTGCCGTGCTGAACGAAACGGCGATCGACCCGATCCATTATGGTACCGCGAGCCGCATCGGCCCCATCGTCGGCTATGTGCGCCGCCTGTGGCACGCGCTGCGCGCCAACACGCGCGCGGGCTCGCAGCGCAACATCGCCTACCATTACGATCTCGGAAACGCGTTCTATGAACGTTGGCTCGATCCTTCGATGGCCTATTCCTCGGCCGTCTATCCGACGGGCGTGGCCGATCTCGAAGCCGCCCAGCAAGCCAAGTTCAAGCAGATGGCCACGATGATGGCGGTAACGCCGGGCCAAAAAGTGCTCGAAATCGGCTGCGGCTGGGGCTCCTTCGCGGCATATCTCGCCAAAGAATACCAAGCCAAGGTGACCGCGATCACGGTCAGCCGCGAGCAGCTTGCCCACACGCAAGCCAAGGTCCAGGCCGAAGGGCTCGGCGATCTCGTCGAGACGCGCTTCGTCGATTATCGCGACGTCGAGGGTCGCTACGACAGCATTGCGTCGATCGAAATGTTCGAGGCGGTCGGCGAGAAATACTGGCCTGCCTATTTCGGCAAGCTGCACGATTGCCTGCAGCCCGGCGGGCGTGCGGCGTTGCAGATCATCACGATCGCCGACCAGTGTTTCGAGCGCTACCGCAACGGCGTCGATTTCATCCAGCGCTACATCTTCCCGGGCGGCATGCTGCCCTCGCCCACCGCCCTCAAGCGCGAATACGAGGCGGCGGGCCTGCGTCTCGAGAAGCAGAGCAATTTCGGCGAAGACTATGCGCGCACGCTTGCCGAGTGGAATCGCCGCTTTCAGGCCGCATGGCCCGAGATCGAGCCGCTCGGCTTCGACGGGCGCTTCAAGCGCATGTGGGAGTTCTATCTCGCCTATTGCGAGGCGGGCTTCCGCGGCCGCTCGCTCGACGTCACACAGGTCGCCCTTGTCCGCGCGTGACGACAAAAAACTTCCTGCGTCGCTGCTTGCCGCCTATGCATTGCCGGCATTGCCTGCGGCGATGTTGGGCTTGCCGCTGCTGATTTTTCTGCCCGCCTACTATGTCGAAACCACGACCCTGAGCTTGACCGCCATCGGCGCCGTGCTGCTGGTCGCACGGCTGTGGGACGTCGCCGTCGATCCGGCCATCGGGGCGCTCTCCGACCGCACGCATACGCGCTTCGGGCGGCGCAAACCGTGGATTCTTGCGGCATTGCCGTTCGTGCTTGTCGGCAGCTTCATGCTGTTCGATCCGCCGACGGAGGCGGGGGCGGGCTATTTGCTGCTGTGGCTGCTCGTCGTCTATCTCGGCTGGTCGATGGTGCAGATCCCGCACCAGGCGTGGGGGGCTGAGCTTTCGAGCGACTATGCCGAGCGCAGCCGCATTGCCGCGTGGCGCGAGAGCCTCACCGTCGTCGGTGTGGCGATCGCAGCGTCGCTGCCGACCGTGGCGGTACAGGCCGGTCTCCTGCATCCTGGCGATTCGCCGGAAGGGTTTGCGCTGCATGCGCTCGTCGTTGCCTGCGCCATCCTGCTGCCGATCGCGGCGTTTGTGCTGCTGCGCTACGTGCCCGAGCCCAAGGCCGTTGCGGCCGCTGGCGGTTTCGATTTGCGCGCTGGCTGGCACTTGCTGCGCGACAACGGCCCGTTCCGCCGCCTTGTCGTTGCATATCTGGTGAACGGCGTTGCCAACGCACTGCCCGCCACGTTGTTTCTGCTCTATGCGGGCAGTGTGCTGGGAGCGGGCGACCAGTCGGGCGCTTTCCTGCTCGTCTATTTCGTGAGCGGCATTGCCGCCGTGCCCTTGTGGCTGCGCGCGGCCAAATTGTGGGGCAAACATCGCGCCTGGAGTGCGTCGATGGTGGCCGCGTGCGGCGCTTTCGCATTCGTGCCGTTTTTGGGCAATGGCGACACTGCGGCGTTTCTTGCGATCTGCCTGCTCACCGGCTTGTGCTTCGGTGCGGACTTGGCCTTGCCCGCCTCGATGCAGGCCGACGTCGTCGATGTCGACACGGCCGGCGGCGGGGGCCAGCGCACCGGGCTCTATTTTGCTATCTGGTCGGTCGCGACGAAGTTGGCGCTCGCACTCGCACCGGCTTTGGCGTTTCCGGCCCTCGATGCGGCGGGGTTCGTCGCGAACGATCCGGCAAGCCCCGGGCATGCTATGCTGGCATTTCTTTATGCGGGCGTGCCGGTCGTTTTCAAGCTCGGGGCCGCCTATCTCATTTGGAATTTCCCGCTCGACGCAGCTGCGCAAGTGCAGTTGCGTGCGCGCATTGCCGAAAGGGTCGGTGCGAGATGATCCGCCGTTTTCTTGTATTGCTGGCGACGACGCTGGCGTTGATGGGGTGCAGTGGCATGAAGATCGAAGATTTCGCGGGCAAGACGCCCGTCTTGAAGATCGACGAGTATTTCCTCGGCCGCACGCGCGCCTGGGGCATTTTCGAAGACCGCTTCGCCAATCTGCGCCGCGAATTCACGGTCGACATCGAAGGCAAGTGGGAGGGCGACGAATTCGTCCTCGACGAGCATTTCGATTATGCCGACGGCGAGAAGGACCGCCGCGTGTGGCGCTTGCGCCGCGTCGGCACCGATCGCTGGGAAGGGCGCACCGAAGACGCGATCGGCGTGGCTTTGGGCCACCAAGTCGGCAACGCGTTCAGCTTCAAATACAACATCAATCTCAAGATGGGCGAACGGCGCTTGGCCGTGCATTTCGACGATTGGATGTATCTGCAGCCCGACGGCCTGTTGCTCAACCGCGCCTACGTGACCAAATGGGGTTTCGATATCGGCTCGGTCACGCTCGCCTTCAGGAAGGTACCTTGAGGCGAGCCTGGACGAGGCGGACGAGCCAGCCGATGACGGGCAGCTTGGTGTAGACCTCGCGGCTCGCGTCCCAATGGTCGATATGGGCGCAAATACGCCCGTCCGGCGCGAAGCGGATTTCGCTCATGCCGTCGAACGCAAAGCCGTTTCCCTGGTCGTAGTGCCATAGGAGATAGGCGCCTGCGGCCCCGCGCGCTTTGTCGCGCACCGTGAAGCGCGGCGTGCCGTGGTCGAACGCCATGGCGAGGGCCGCGCGCATCTTGTCCACACCGGTCACGTCGTTGAACGGATCTTTGAAGCGCACGTCCGGTGTGACGAGGGCGTCGAGCGCATTGAGATTGTCGCGTCGGATGGTTTCGAAAAACGCGACATAGGCGTCGAGTCTGTCCATCACGCGCCCGTCATGCGCCGCACGAGTTTGAAATAGAGCCCGTAGGGCAGCATGCGCAGAAATTTGAGCAGGATGGCAAAGCGGCGCGGGAACACGATTTCGAAGCTGTTGCCAGCAAGGCCTGCCACGAACGCATCGATCGCGTCGTCGATCTCCATCAAGAACGGCATCGGGAAGTCGTTTTTGTCTGTGAGCGGTGTTCGCACAAAACCCGGATCGACGAGCTGCAGCTTGATGCCGAGCGCATCGCATTCGAGCTTCAGCCCCTCGCACATATTGATGAGGGCGGCTTTGGTGGCGCCGTAGGCCGACGCGGTCGGCAGGCCCGAATAACCCGCGACGGATGCGACGACCGCGATATGGCCGCGCTTGCGTGTGCGCATGGCGGCAAGCGTGGGGGCGAGCACATTGACCGTGCCCATGAGATTGATCTCGACGAGTTGGCGGAACGGGGCCACGGCAAAGTCGGCGGCCCCCATCGGCAGATGCGTGCCCGCGTTGAACACGGCAAGTGCGAGCGGCCCGATCTCGGCCTCGATCCAGGCGACGGCGTTTTCGCAGGCGTCTTTGTCGGTCGCGTCGAGGGCAAGCGGCACGATGTTCTTGCCGCCCTCGGCGGCCAGCGCGTCGAGGGCAGATTGATTGCGCGCCGACGCCACGACCGTGCGGCCCTCGTTGGCCAAGCGCAAAGCAAGGGCGCGGCCGATCCCCGACGATGCCCCCGTGATCCAGACAATTTCGCTCATATCAGGCTTTTACGCGCAAACTGCCGCGACCGCCATCCACCCCGACGATCTGGCCCGTGATCCAGCCCGCTTTGGGGCCGAGCAGAAAGGCGCCGAGATTGGCGGCATCCTCGGGCGCGCCGATGCGGCCCAGCGGATGCATCGCATCCATGGCTTTTTCGAGCGACGGGTTTGACAGAAACGCCGCCGCCATCTTGCTGCGGGTGAGGCTGGGCGCGATGCAGTTCACGCGCACATTGGGGGCGAGTTCGGCCGCCAGCGACAGCGCAAGCGCTTCGACCGCCCCTTTGGCCGAGGCGATCACGCTGTGCTGCGGAAAACCTTGGCCGGCCGCCACGCTCGAGAACAGCAGCACGGATCCTTTGGCCTGCGCCAACGCCACTTGCGCTGCTTTGATCGCAAGCGCTGCCCCGATCACGTTGAGGCGATAGGCGTCGGCGAAATCGGCGGCGGAAGCGCGTGCCAGCGGCTTCAGCACGATCGAGCCCACGCACCAGGCAAGTCCGGCGATCCCGGAACCATCGGCGGATGCAGCCGCAACGGCACCGGCGATGCTGGCATCGTCGAGCGCGTCGAACGGGCTCGACGTCGCGTTCAGTTCCTGGCCAAGGGCGGCGAGAGCGGGGGCGTCGCGCGCAGCCAGATGCAGGCGTTGGCCGTCGGCCGCAAGGCTGCGCGCCAGCGCCTGGCCGATGGCGCCGGTGGCGCCGAAAACGAGAATGGGAGCTTGGTTTGTCATCCCAATTACATGGCGTGGCGGGCTGGAAAAACCATGGGTTTGGCGCTATAGTCTTGCGCATGGAAAAGACCCGTCGCGCCTTTTTGTCGTGTGCCGCCGTTGCGGCGACCGCAGGCTTGGTTGCCCCGCGCCAAGCCCTTGCTTTGCGCGTCGAAGATCTCGATGTGCCGCGCCAGCGCCTGATCCTCGATGCGTGCGAAACGCGCAACGCCCATCAGCGCGTATTGGCCGACCTGATGGCCGAGCTCGAAGGGCGGGGTGTGGGCGAGGTGCAGGCGCGCGAAACTGCCCAGCAGATGAATTGCCCGTTCTGCGGCTGCGGGCTTGCGGCTGCGGTCGCCGGCGAATTGCCGGACGCGCAGACGGCCCCGCGTTTTTAACCTCGGCGCGTTTCTAATTCCGTCGTTTTAGGGTTCAGCGCTCGCGCGGCCGGCCGGCATAGGTGCCGGTCTGCGGCCAGATCATTTCGAGGCCGATCGGCTGGTCGCCGGGCAGCTTGCGCAAGATGGCCTTGAGGCCGATCGCGTCGGCGTAGCGCTCGGCTTCCGATTCCGCGTGGCCGCGAATGCGCCGGCGCGTGGCTCCCGGCAGTCGGTCGAACGCGGTGCGGGCAAGCTCGAAATTGAACGGGCTCTCGTCGTCGGCCGCCGTGCGGATCGCGCGCGCCACGTGATGGTCCGGCCCCAGCAATTCGCCAACCGATTTGGACAGGATGAAGATCGCGCGCACGCGTTCGCGCGGGCGGCCAGCTTGGGAATGGGCGGCGGGGGCTTGGGCGCGGGAACCGGAAGGAAGTTCTGCCATCGGACGGATCGCCTTGTTGGGCCGGTCCTGCGGCAGTTGCCGTCAGGCCCGGGTCAGTTGAGTTCTGCGCGCAGCTTCTGGCGCAACACGTCGATGGGCACGCGCCGCCCGTCCATGTTGGCGCACCAGAAGGTCCACCCGTTGCATGCCGGCGCCCCCATCACGGCCGCCCCAACCTGGTGGATGGAGCCGCGATGGTCGCCCGACGCGGTCGACGCGGAGAGCGTGCCGTCGGCCCGGATGCGCGCCGACCAGCGACCGCTAGCATCGCTTAGAACCTCGCCCGACCGCAAGAGGCCTCGTTCCACGAGCCAACCGAACGGAATGCGCGGCTCCTCGCGTTTGGCGCGCACATTGAGGAAGTCCGGATCGTCGGGTCTTGTGTCGCGGATGCGCGACGTCGCCACGTCCACATAGGTTTCATCGCGCTCGAAGCCGACGAAGCGGCGGCCGAGGCGCTTGGCGACAGCCCCTGTGGTGCCGCTGCCAAAGAACGGATCAAGTACCGTTTCGCCGGGGCGCGTGGACGAGAGTACAGCGCGATACACAAGCGATTCGGGCTTTTGCGTCGGGTGCGCCTTTTTGCCGTCGGCTCCCTTGATGCGCTCCGGGCCGCCGCAGACCGGGATCAGCCAGTCCGAGCGCATCTGGAGCTCTTCGTTGAGCGCTTTCATGGCTTCGTAGTTGAACGTGTATTTGGATTTCTCCGAGCGGGCGGCCCAGATCATCGTCTCGTGCGCGTTGGTGAAACGCCGGCCGCGGAAATTCGGCATCGGGTTGGTCTTGCGCCACACGATGTCGTTGAGGATCCAGAAACCGAGATCCTGCAGCATCGCACCCACGCGGAAGATGTTGTGGTAGCTGCCGATGACCCAGATGGCCCCGTCGGGCTTCAGCGCTTTGCGCGCAGCCGAAAGCCATGCGTGGCTGAATTCGTCGTAGGCGCGAAAATCGCCGATCTGGTCCCAGGCGTCATCGACCGCGTCGACCTTTGAGTTGTTTGGCCGATGCAGATCGCCCTTCAGCATCAGATTGTAGGGCGGGTCGGCAAAGACCATATCGACCGAGCCCTCGGGCAGCTCGGCCATCTGGGAAATGCTGTCGCCGACGCCGATCAGGCCTTCGGGGAATTCGATGCGCCGAGCTTTGTCGAATGGGGGCTTGTTCATGGGGCCGCATCCTGAGTCAATGCGGATTCCCGGGTCAACAGATAAACGAATCAGAGGCTTAGTTGGCCCTGCGCCAGGGGCGCGAAACTCAATCGGTGGTGGGGCGAGGGGCCGACAGCCACAATGGATTCGAGGTGGGTTTTGGCGCCGTAGCCCTTGTTGCTGGCCCAGCCATAGGCGGGATAGCGCCGGTCGAGCTTGGCCATGATGCGGTCGCGCACTACTTTGGCGAGAATCGAAGCCGCCGCCACCGACAAAGATTTGCCGTCGCCGCCCACAAGACCCTGCATGCGGCACGGCCAGTCGCGCGGCAATTGGTTGCCGTCGATGAGGGCGGCGTCGGGCATGAACGGCAGATGGGCGAGTGCGCGGCGCATCGCCAGATGCGTGGCGCGCAGAATATTGAGCCGGTCGATTTCGTGGACGCTGGCGGCGCCGATGCCGAAGGCAAGGTGCCTCAGATGGCGCTGTACGCGCAATTCGGCAAAGGCCGCCTCGCGCTTTGCCGCGCTGAGTTTTTTCGAATCGTCGAGCAGGCCCGAAAGGGCGGGCGGCAGGGCCGTACCCGCAAACGCGACAGCGGCCGCGACCACAGGCCCTGCCAACGGCCCGCGCCCCGCCTCGTCGATGCCGGCCACGCGCCCGCCCAGTTTGCGTTCGTATCGAAGATCCGGCACGTCGAGTCTCTGCCTCCTTGCTTGGCCCGCACTATACGCCGAACAGCCTTTTGGCGATCGCGGTCGAATGTCGACGCGATGGACTTTTGAAAAGGGCGCTACGCATCGCCGGGCGTGCCTTTGAGCGCCAAGTCGATGCGTTGGTGGCGGCTTTCGTTGGCGCGCGGATTGGCGGCCCCCCAGCGCGTGGCGCGGCGGAAATCGCGGAAGCGTTCGATATCGAGCGGGATTGTCGGCGCCACGCTGCGCATCTTGCCGTCGGCCCCTTCGAAAGCGACCGTGCGGCCGGCAAGGAAGGCTTCGAGCCGTTCGGTCGAACCGGTGCCGAATTGGTGCAGATGGCAGCCAAGCTCGATCTGGCCGCGCAGGCTGCGCGCGAATTTGGCAGCCCCGGGGCTTGCCGTCGCGATCACGCGGCGCACGGCGAGGCCAATGCGCACAAGCTTCAGCCGCTCGAAACGCGCGAGGATCGCGGCCGCCCCGGGCCACGCCAGCAGGCGCATGCCGATGCGCTCGGCCTGCGCGCGTTCGGCTTTGTTCATCTTCTCGGTTGTCTTTGCGAACAGTCGCTCGATATCGACGCGCACGGCAGGGGCGTCGGGCTGCGGCGTGTCGAGATCGAGCAGGCGTGCGCGGGCGAAGGCCGCGAGGCGCGCGCGCAGTTCCGACTGCTGGCTCAAATCCATCTGCAACCGGCCGAGCGACAGGCCGCTCGCCCCATTGTCGAGTGCCACGGCCTGGCCAGCCCGGCCGCCCTCGGCCAACGCCAAGGTCAGCTCGAGCCAGCGCACAAACAGCGGATGCAGGCCGATCCGCGGGTTGGCGCCGCTCGAATTCGTGTTTTGTTCTAAAACACGATCGACACTGCCGTGGCTGGCGCCATAG